>OJIR01000022.1_pt1 | contig 51350 bp, 48 predicted proteins | sample 1595711 | NCBI WGS metagenome assembly OJIR01 (sample SAMN05416846, study PRJEB24817) | seawater metagenome | isolation source: Sea water | place: Canada:Atlantic | collected 2013-07
ACCAGTCTAAGCACAATATGGTTTAGATTAAATAGAACGGATTAAGGAAGTTCAGGTCATGAATTCACGTTGGTTTGCCCCGGTCATCATAGCTTCCGCTCTATTTGGTTGGCTTTGCGCAACACTCCTGCCAGAACTCATTTGGCTGGACACCATTACCGAACTGCTGCGCACAGCGTTCTTCTCGGCGCTAAAAATGATCATTGCGCCGCTGATCTTCTTTTCGTTAGTGGCCGGCGTTCTTGAGTTAAGAAACACCAGCAATATGGGCCGTTTAGGTGCAGTGACTCTGGGTTATTACGCTACCACCACCTGTATCGCCATCTGTATTGGCCTTATTGTCGTGTTCTTTTTCCACCCGTGGACCCAGTTCCCGCCCCTCGTGGACGACCCCATGGCATTCGCTGGTGTAACACCACAATCCGCCCGGTTAATCGACCCGGGTGATGGATCAATTACCGCATTATTGAACAACCTACTCCAAGCCATGCTGGTGAATCCGTTCAAAGCCCTGGCAGAAATGAACGTGCTGGGCATCCTTGTCGGCGCGATCTTGTTTGGTCTGGGCTTGGCTCTGACAATCAAAGAAGATTCGCCAATCAACCAGATTTTCTCTGATTTGGCCCAAGCCTCCTATCGCATAGCAGGCTGGGTTCTGACCACACTGCCACTGGGTTTATTCGCAATCTCCTACCAACTGGCAGGGCAAATCGACTTCTCCACAGTGACCGCTTTAGCGCAACTGGCAGGCGTAGTCTTCGCCGCTACACTATTTCACGGCCTTGTTGTGCTGCCCTTTATCGCTTGGTGGGCAGCAGGTTTATCGCCATGGAAATTCTTCGCCGCAGTATCCCAGCCCCTTGTCACCGCCCTTTCCACTTCATCCAGTGCGGCAACTTTGCCCTTGTCCATGGCCACCGCAGAGTCAAAACTCGGCGTAGATCGAGCCAAGTGCGCGTTCGTATTGCCCCTAGGTGCAACGGCAAATATGGATGGCACAGCCCTGTTTGAGGGCATTGCCGCCGTATTCTTGGCTTACATGTTTGGCATTGATTTATCGACCACCGGCATCATCGCCATATTCTTGGTCGCTATGCTTTCTTCAGTGGGCGCGCCGGGCATTCCTTCGGGTTCAATGGCCGGCATGCAAATGGTTATGTTGGCCGTTGGCATTCCATTAGAAGCCATCGGTTTGCTGCTACTGATTGAACGTCCGTTAGATACCTTCAGAACCGCAGTGAATGTTGAAGGTGACTTAGTCGGCTGCTTAGTGGCCAAACGCTTTACCCAATGAGACCTTTATGAGCCCACGAATACTCCTTTTAAGACACGGTCAGATACTCGCTAATAAAGATGGCCGCTGGCACGGTTCTACCGACAGCCCTTTAACGATAAAGGGCCGCTGGCAAGCCTATTTGACCGGTCGCTTTTTGGCCAAAACAGCGTCCTTGGATGCGGTTTACACCAGCCCCCTACAGCGCTGCCGACATACTGGCGCCTTGGCGTCCAAGAGCTACAAAGGCGTGACTAAGGTAGTCGATGGCCTAGCAGAGATGTCCATCGGTCAGTGGGAAAACATGGCGTTCACCAAACTGAACGCGGAACACCGCATTATAGAGCGGTTCAATGAAGATCTAGATTGGGCACCACCCGAGGGTGAAAGCCTAGGTATTGTAGCCTCGCGCATGCAAGAAAGTTTGCTGCAAATTGCCGATGACCACAGCGCAGATGAAACTGTACTAGTGGTCAGTCACGGCGCGGCCATGGCCGTAGCCTTAGGTCAACTTTTGCACCAAGACCCAAGAGCTTGGATGCAATACCGATTCGACAACTGCAGCCTCACAGAGATTCGCTTGGGCGATAACCCAAGCCTTGAGAAATTTAACGACTGTTCACACCAGTCGCTGTTCGGTTAAAGTCTAGCGCAACCAAATTACCCACAAAAAGTAACCTGGAGAGAACCATGGGCGAATATTCAATCGTAGAGAAAGCCAACCACATAATGACCGTGAGGATTAATCGTCCTGACAGACTCAATGCACTGCACCCCCTAGCCAATGCAGAGCTTGGACAGGTTTTTGATGACTTTGCTGCTGACGACGACCTTTGGGTTGCAATCATTACCGGTGAGGGCCGGGGCTTCAGCGCTGGCAACGACTTACGCTATCAAGCAGAAGGCGGCGAGCGCGTACCTACACCACGCGGCTTTGGCGGCCTCACCTCACGCTTTGACATGACAAAGCCCGTTATCGCGGCGGTCAACGGTGTTGCAATGGGCGGCGGCTTTGAAATCGCCCTAGCCTGCGACCTAATCATTGCCTCAGAGAATGCCAAGTTTGCGCTTCCCGAGCCCAAGGTTGGTCTTGCGGCACTGGCCGGTGGCCTAAACCGCCTGCCCAGACAAATTGGACCCAAGCGGGCGTTGGGTATGATTCTAACCGGTCGCCATGTGAGTCCTGAAGAAGGACAGCAATTGGGCTTTGTTAACGAGGTTGTACCTCACGACGACCTTATGGATGCGGCCCAGCGTTGGGCGAAGATGATTTGCGAGTGTGCGCCACTGTCTATCCGCGCCAGCAAGGACGTTGTTTACAAGAGCTTAGACAGTGCGTCGCTACAAGATGCAATGGAAGGCAAATACGATTCGGTAATGGAAATGATCGGTAGCCAGGACTTTATCGAAGGACCAAAAGCGTTTTCTGAAAAGCGTGCACCTAACTGGCAAGGTAAGTAATCCAAATGAATTAGGCTGCAATTATTAGTCAGCCTAATTCACCAAGCTAAATAGGCCACATAAAGTTGCGGGCATATTCTTAGCCGTTGTTTTAGAATTTCCTCGAACTTAGTTACCACCGCTGCCCCCTCATTTACCGGGTTCAGCCATACAAAAATTGAAGGTATAACCATGCTTAAAGTCTCCCACAAACAGTTGATAGATAACGCCTTGGCAGAAATCGAGACGCTCGAGATCGAAGACGCAGAAAATTTTCTTGAAGACGACGACACCATGTTTGTTGACCTTCGAGACCCCAGAGAATTAGAGCGAGAGGGTAAAATACCTAACGCTTTTCATGCACCACGAGGCATGCTGGAATTTTGGGTAGACCCAATCTCGCCCTATCACAAAGAAGCTTTTGCTTCGGGCAAACGCATCATTTTTTATTGCCAAAGTGGTTGGCGTTCAGCCCTTGCTACAAAGGCAGTGCAAGACATGGGGCTAGAGCGCGTATGCCACATTGGCGATGGTTACCGAGGCTGGAAAGACAGCGGCGCAGCCACTGAAGATGTCGAACGTCGCTAAAGCGCTACCGTTTGCTACTAATTTCACCTTCACTCCCAACAGGCGAGCATAATTAAAAAATGATTCCTATCATCCACCTGCTCGCCTTTTGCGGCGGCTTCATCATCATGTCTTTCGAACTTTTAGGGGGTCGTATATTGGCGCCCTATTTTGGCAGCGGTGTTTATGTATGGGGCAGCATAATCACGATCTTCATGCTTTCACTAGCAATTGGTTATCTGTTGGGTGGGCGTTTATCAGTTAAAAATCCTTCGCCGAGAAAGTTTGCTGGCATCTTCGCCATCAGTGCAATCTTCCTCTATCCGATGGTTTTGTACGCACAGCCTGTTATGGAATTTATTTTCCTGCAAATCGAAGACCCGCGCTATGGTTCGCTAACCGCCGCAGCGTTTCTATTTATGCTGCCAACAATTATCTTGGGTATGATTTCTCCATACTCAGTGCGACTACTAGTCGATAATGTAGAAGAAAGCGGCAAAGTTGCTGGCGCTCTTTACTTCACATCTACCCTTGGCAGTGCTATCGGTACACTGGTCACTTCCTTTTATCTGGTCCTTTGGTTCGAGGTAAACACAATCATCACAATACTCACGCTAATACTGCTGAGCATTGGTCTTATCGCCTGGTTTCTTGCTCCCGACCAATTAACTGCAAGCAAAAAAACCGAGAATGATGATTCCTTAGACGATTAAAGTTTGAAGTTTCGACTATTTTTATTGTTTTACTTTTTCGCCTTTCGCGCCCATTTACAGAGATAAGTCATGAGCCAACTAGAAATCCGTTCTGCGCACAAACAAGCAAGTCGATTTTCGCACAAACCAGTGAAATCGCTCTGGACCGTCTTGGCAGCGCTGTTAGTTACTTGCATTGCACCTTCTGTTACCGGGGCAAGTAAAACTGTTATTCACGAAGAACGCTCGCTATATACAAGCATCTTGGTCCAACAACAGCGCGATTTGCTATGCCTAAACTTCACGCTAAAAAGAGCTGACAGCAGCCAAAGCTGTATGGATGTGAAGAATCCAAAGCGTATGGTATTTGCCTACACCCGCATGGTCATGTCCGGCCTGTTGTTCACGCCCAACCCGAAGAACATTATGATCGTTGGACTGGGCGGCGGCACGTTGCCGGTGGCGCTCAACGAAATTCTACCCGAAGCAAAAATACAAACTGTGGAAATAGATCCTGCGGTCATAGGCGTAGCTAAGCGCTTTTTCAATTTTACAGAAAGCGCCAACAACAAAATCATTCAACAAGACGCTCGAGTATTTGCCAAGCGCGCGGCGTTACAAAAACAGCAATTCGATCTGATTATTCTGGACGCATTCAATGGTGACTATATTCCAGAGCACCTAATGACCCAAGAATTTTTGACTGAAGTGCAAAGTCTACTGACCCCAGGCGGCGTACTGGTAGCAAATACATTTGCGTCCAGTGACCTCTACGCGCACGAGTCTAATACCTATAAAGAAGTATTCGGCAAGTTCATTAATCTCAGAGGCAGAGATTCGGGCAATCGGATTGTTATCGTGCCTCAGGGATCAATCAGCGCTGCACAAAGAGCGCCTATTTCAAGAGATTCGTTATTAGCTCAGGCCGACATACTGGCGCCTGTGTTAGCACCCTATGCGATACCCATAAAGCGTTTAGCCAAAGACATTTTGAAGAGTATTAATGCCCCAGCAGACTGGGACCAAGACAAGCGCACCCTAACCGATCAGTACTCGCCGGCGAACCTACTGAAAAACTAATCAACGTAGAGAGCATCTTTGCTACTCTCTACGATGTTGGCTTTTTTACTGTTTTTAGCTTTTTCGGGTTAATGGCACCTAAGCTAAAGCGGCTAAACTCCGGCTTTGGCCCAATACTCATCTTTAAGCAGTCGTTTATACAACTTACCTGTTGGGTGGCGCGGCAACTCATCTCTAAAGTCGATCGTGCGCGGACACTTAATATGCGAAAGATACTCGCGGCAATAGTCTAGCAACTCAATCTCTAGCACCGGACTGGCCAAGCTAGGATCAGCCAACTGCACCACGCCCTTCACTTCTTCACCAAAGTCTGCATTTGGCACACCAAACACAGCCACATCCATAACCTTGTCGTGGTTGATCAAAACATTTTCAGCTTCTTGAGGGTATATATTCACGCCGCCAGAAATAATCATGAAATGCTTACGATCAGTTAGGTACAAATATCCATCATCATCTAGATAACCTACGTCACCTAATGTCGACCAACCTTGGGCATGACGCGAGTCAGCTGTTTTGTCATCGTCCTTATAATATTCAAAAGTGCCGCCGCCACTCATATAAATAGCACCAGATTCCCCCGCAGGTACCTCTACCCCATGGTCATCGCAAATATGGATTTCACAGGTTAACGGCTTACCTACTGAACCTTTATGTGCCAGCCATTCTTGAGAATTGAGCTGCACAAAACCATTACCTTCAGTGCCCGCGTAATATTCATAAATAACTTCGCCCCACCAATCAATCATCTTTTCTTTGATAGGAATCGGGCAAGGTGCCGCAGCATGAATAGCACAACGCAGACTACTAACGTCATACTTCAGACGTACCTCTTCTGGTAGCTTCAGCATACGTACAAACATTGTTGGCACCCATTGACTATGGGTAATGCGATAATTTTCAATGCACTCAAGAGCAAACTCAGCTTCAAAATGAGCCATCACAACCACTGTTGTACCCGAGCGCAGACAACCCATGGTAAATGCCAATGGCGCAGCGTGGTACAAAGGCGCTGGCGACAAATAGATAGAATCGTCATTGGCACCGTATAGCGTGCGCAATAAATTCACATCTACCTCAACGCCATAATCCTGCTCGGGAAGCGGCCGTTTAACGCCTTTGGGGTAACCCGTAGTGCCCGAAGAATAAAGCATCGGCGCGCCTTCGCTTTGATCAGTAATCTCAGTGGAAGGCATGCGCGCAAGGGCGTCTTCCCAAGACTCAAATCCGTCAACCACGCCGTCTAACATATAGTTCTTTTCTACGCAGGTCATCTTGTCTAACAGCGGCTGCACCACCTCTTTACGTTCTATAGAGGTAATAAAAACTCTGGCTTCGCAGTTGTTAACAATATATTCCACTTCCTGCTGTTGTAGACGCCAGCTGATGGCGGTGTAGTAAATACCGGCGCGTTGCGCAGCCCAGCAAATCTGAAAAAAGCGCGGGTGATTTTCTAGCAAAATAGCTATGTGATCGCCTCGCTGCAGGCCTAGTGAGCGCAGCAGCTGAGCACCCTGATTAGCGGCGCTCTCAAGCTCCGAATAAGTAACAGTTTCACCTGTCTCGGCCATAATGTAGGCAATCTTTTGCGGGGTTACCGCTGCAATATCTGCTGGACTCATAATTTCCCTCTCCCATGCACGCGCGCTACCTCAGCAGGCGCGGTTTAGTCTCAAAACTATTTTCGACGCGAATAAATTGCTATTTAGCCGCGCACAAAATGAATTGTAATAATAAGTAGGCTGTATACCTCATCTCCGCTTCAGATATATCAGCCGTCAACTCAACTCAACTCAACTCAACTCAAGGTTCAGCGAAGCCGAATTCATACAGTAGCGTAAGCCAGTTGGCTCAGGCCCATCCGGAAATACATGACCCAAGTGAGCATCGCATTTAGCGCAAAGCACCTCAATGCGCCGCATACCTAGGGTATTATCTTCGCGGTTGATGACTGCGCCGTTTTCCAACGGCGCATAAAAACTTGGCCAGCCACAGCCTGCGTCAAACTTAGTATCCGAATCAAACAATTCGCTGTCACAGCATTTGCACATATATTTGCCATCGCGTTCTTCGTTCCAGTAAACACCGGTGAAAGGTCTTTCGGTACCAGCTCGACGAGCCACCTCAAATTCCTCCGTTGACAACATCTGACGCCACTCTTCGTCTGTCTTAGTCACTTTGTCTTTATTTTCAATATCAGTCACAGGAATCTCCAAAATATTAAACTTTGTTAATGCTAAGCTAAAGCCATCACCTTAGACTAGCCCACATCGGACACTTTTACCGACTGAGCTTAATAGGAAAAGCACATGAGCCGCGTGACTACAGATCAAACATTGGACAACACACCACCGGGCAAACGCCCAATCATCAAGTCAGCTAAGCTTGAAGACGTGTGCTATGACATTCGTGGGCCAATTTTGAAGGCGGCAGATCAACTCGAAGCCGAGGGTAATAATGTTCTAAAACTGAATATCGGCAACCCCGCGCCCTGGGGCTTCAATGCGCCGGAAGAAATTCTACGTGACGTTGTGCGCAATATTCCCAATTCTCAAGGTTACTGCGACTCTAAGGGCCTGTTTTCAGCCCGCAAAGCGGTTATGCAATACTGCCAGCAAGTGCAAATTGACGACGTCGATGTTGAAGACATTTACATTGGCAACGGCGTTTCCGAGCTGGTTGTTATGTCCATGCAAGCCATGGTCAACGATGGCGATGAAATATTGGTGCCTAGCCCAGACTTTCCCTTGTGGAGCGCGGCGGTAAACCTTTGCGGTGGCACACCAGTCCACTACCTATGCGACGAAGAAGATCAATGGCAACCCGACCTAGAAGACATTCGCAGCAAAATAACGCCAAATACCCGCGGCATTGTGGTCATCAACCCGAACAACCCCACTGGCGCTGTTTATCAACGCAAAATGCTCCTGAGCCTAGTAGAAATTGCACGCGCCAATGACTTGGTCGTATTCGCCGATGAGATCTACGACAAAATCCTTTATGACGAAGAAGAGTACATTCCTCTGGCCTCGCTGGCAGATGATTTGTTGTTTCTTACCTTCAGCGGACTCTCCAAATCTTATCGGGTTGCGGGCTTTAGAACGGGCTGGATGGTGGTGAGTGGCGATAAAGGGCGAGCCAAAGATTACATTGATGGCTTAGATATTCTTGCGTCGATGCGCCTTTGCTCCAACGTGCCCACACAGCACGCAATCCAAACTGCGTTGGGCGGCTACCAGAGCATTAGGGAGCTCACACAACCGGGTGGACGCCTTTTTGAACAAAGAAATGTCGCATGGCAGAGGCTTAATGAGATCGATGGCATTTCCTGCGTCAAACCCAAAGGCGCACTTTATCTTTTTCCTAAAATAGATACGGCTAAATTCAATATCGTCGACGACGAAAAATTTGTTCTAGACTTTTTGTTGGCTAAAAAAGTCTTAGTGGTCCAAGGCACGGGATTCAACTGGAAGAAGCCAGATCATTTTAGAGTGGTGTTCTTGCCTCACGTGGAACATTTGCATGAAGCTTTGAACCGGCTGGAAGATTTCCTCGACAGTTATCGGCAATAGGCCAGCAGGCCGATAGGCCGATAGGCCAAGAGAGAGAGAAAGAGAGAAAGGGAGAAAGGGAGAAAGAATGAAAGAATGAAAGAGCCGGCCGCGCAAAGAAGTTAGCCGGTAGAACCAAACCCAAGCGACTTAACTAACTGGGCTATCTGCTCGGTGAAAAATCTCGCGCAACGCGATAAAGCAAAAACTCATCGTAACCAGTGAGTATCGGATAGACTCGGGACAATTCTTCGTCCAAATCAGCGTCACCGGTATCTACTAACAAAGGCCGTCCATCCAAACTAGCAAGTTTAGTCCGCGAAGCCACTATTGTGATGTCATCCGGCCCATTTACCTGCCTTATCAGTTCAGCCGTTATTTGCTGATTGCCACGACCGAACAAAAACCCCTGATTGCGCGTAAAACTCATAACCAGATGCAGCCGCTGCTCATGGCTCAACGCCAATAAATCTGCCGCGGTCTGGTCCTGCAAAATATCGCCCCCGGGCAACAGTACATCGCAGCCAAGTAATGTGCCTTCAATGCCAAATGCTTGTTTGATAGACAAGCATGTGCTGCCCGGGCCAAAGATGTAGGCTCGCTTTTGTTCAGCACCAAATTCATCCAAAATGTAATTAGTGATTTCAGCTACCACCAAAGACTCGTCTTCCATGCCACCGACTTTCATTTGCTGAACAAAGCCGGTAGATTCAGGTACCCAAAGATCGCCAAAATGCTGAGTGCCAACCGCTTGCGGCGCCTGTGAAAAATCTTCGTTTTTGGATTTGTTGATCGGCACATAATCACGCACTTCACGCGCCATGCGCCCAACCAAACCACCAACTGCAAGCGCGGCTACCACTTCAGCGGCAGCCGCAGGGCTAATAGCAAACACACCACTGTGCATTTTTACGCCGGAGGGTAGACCCAAAACAGTCGTCTCTGCGTTAACGCCCAGAAGCACATCGCGCGCAGTGCCATCACCTCCTGCGAAAACCAGTAAATCAATGCCTTCAGCGCTAAGTGTGCTTGCTGCAACTTGGCTGTCGTGGCCTGAACTAGGCCCCTCACTGCGCCCAAGTACCTGAGCATCAAGACCCGACTGCGCAAGCGCGGTAGCGCCCATTTCCTCTGCCCACGTAAACCATTGAATCCGTTCTATCTGAGACCCAAGCAAGGTTTGCAATTGCTGTAAAAATACTTGCGTGCGCAGAGCCGCTTGAGGTTGCCCGAAGCGCTGCTTTGCCAAAGCTTGAAGCTCCTGGCCATCGCTGCCTTTCAGTCCAACTGCGCCACCTATACCTGCCAGAGGATTGAGTAACAGACCTATTCTTAATGAAGAATGTGTCACAGGCTAACCGCTCACAACTTTTTCAACTTGCTCAGCAATGGCAAGCGATGCGGTTAAACCCGGGGACTCAATCCCTAGTAGGTTAATGCGCCCAGCAATACCATGTTGGACAGGGGTATGCAGCATGAAATCTGCTGCGGCAATACCGGGGCCAGATATTTTGGGGCGAATGCCGGTGTAACTAGGGTGCAGCCGTTCAGGATCCAAATTTGGAAAGTAGGCCTGAATAGCAGCTACAAAATCCTGTTTGTGAGATTCGTCAAAACTATAATCCACATCATCAATCCAGCGTACGTCGGGACCAAATTTCACTTGCCCAGCAAGGTCTAAAGTCACATGTACACCCAACCCGCCTGCCTCAGCGGTGGGATAAACCAAACGAGAAAAAGGTTGGGCGCCGGAGTAAGAATAATAGTGACCCTTGGCATAAAAGGCCGTTGGCCCGCCTGGTGTATCGCTGGCAAGTTCTGGCGCCCATAGCCCAGCGCAATTGATTACCCATTGCCCAGCAATATCTAACTCAGCGGTGCGCACAATGCTTTTTTGCCCCTCAAGGCGTTGGCCCGAGTCAATACTCAGCACTTTAGTGTTGAGCGCCACCATCCCGCCGTGTTTTTCGATAATCCCCTGCAAACTCAGCATATAGGCATGCGAATCCACTATGCCGGTTGACGGTGAAACCACACCACCTACCCCAACCACTTCGGGTTCCAGTTCACTCAGTTCATCCTGGGAAATCCAATAAAGGTCATCAACGCCGTTGCGCCGAGCTTGAGCTTGGTAGCCAGCCACAATGTCGCGTTGAGACTCATGCGCAGCCACAATAACCTTGCCGCACTGCTTGTGCGGTACCGCAAACTGTTGGCAGTGCGCATAGAGCATTTCGCGGCCACGCACACAAAGCGCGGCTTTAAGACTATTTTCTGGATAGTAAATCCCAGCATGAATAACTTCTGAATTACGCGAACTAGTTTCACTGCCAATTAAATCATGCTGTTCCAGCACTATCACTTCTCGACCTGACTCAGCCAGCCGAGCCGCCACTGCAAGACCAATGGCGCCAGCACCAACAATGATACAGTCCACACTATCCATGAGTAGATAAGCCTTGTTTAAGCCCAGTAAGGGCTTGGCGAAATTGCTTAGCGCGCTTGCCCGCAGGCACGGTCAACCAGCGCACGGTTTTGGCTCTGTATCCTGCAATAGCGCATGCAAAGGCAGAGACATCACAATTTAGGTTATCTGCGCTAGGGTTGAAGGCTACATTCGCAGCTTGCGCAAAAACAGATTCTAGAGATTGAGTACGCAGCTCTGCGGTCAAAAAAAGTGCCTGCTCTTTATCACTGCGGGGCGCAGCTATATAGGTGTAGGCAAAGTCCATACTTTGGCGTCGGCGCTCACCTGCAATGCACCAATGGGCTGCTTCATGCAGGGCAGACGCTGGAAAATCTTCACGAAAAATGAGCTCGGCGGGTTTAGCAAAAGTTGCAGGCACATATAGCGGCTCATGTGCACCACCGCGCATCTCTACCCCATAGTGCTGAGCAAAACATTGGTTAAATACCGTAACAATTTGAGCAGCAGTAGGCTCTGTTGCAGCAAAAGTTTTTGCTCTGCGCATACGGCTCATAGGCAATAAACCAATAAAGAAGTCTTCAGCACCCTAAGCAGCCTTCTTCTGAAGAAGGTAAGAAAAAACAATTTGCCCCGAAGCGTCCACTGCTTGCTCGCAGGTTAGCAGCGAATGGCCCATAAACTGACAAAAATGCTGGAAGTCACGCTCAGTGGTCGGATCTGTCGCAGTAATACGCAACACCGCACTGGCGGCCAATTTACGCACGGCATTACGCACCAACATCAATGGTTCTGGGCATACTAAACCAGTTGTATCCAACACTTCGTCAAATTCCAAAACATCTCCAGCACAAGCAGCATAAATGGCGCAAATAGCGCAAAAAAAAGGCCAAAGCTACCACTAAGCCTTCGGCGGCCCATGGTAAGCGAGATGCGCTTCAAATTACAGTAAGGTCAATAATTGTATTGTTTGCACCGACCATCCTATCGGCCCTTGACAGCCCCAATAGGCCATCACACACTCGGCCAAACATTTTAGGTGGACAGCGCAAAAACTTGAGCGCAGATCTCCAATGCCGATACATTCTAAAGCACTTTTTGAGGTATCTTTTGAGAGTTGTTTTTACGGGTCTTTTTAGGGGTCTTTTTACAGGTAAGAGAAGCAAAATTTACTTAATGACTGCTACTACAAATTGAGAACAATAATGTCGAATTTCGGTAGAACGAAAGCTAACAATAAGCTCTGCAAGTCTGCGACAAATCGCCTCCAGTCTGGATCATTTATTTATGCCGCCCACCCACAACCGAAGTTACACGCGCTCATCTTGAGGTCATTGGGCTGGTTAGCAATTGTTGCTCTATGTTCGGCGGCGTTTAGCATACAAGCAGCCCAACTGGTCGAAAGCCTAGAAAGTCAAAGCCCCTACCCTTTTCTGGAAGCTCAGATCAGCCAATCTGAAATAAACGAGGCCAGCATAGCTCTCAAAGAAATTATTCTCGATATTGAAGCGAGCCGAGGCCGTTATGCTCCCGAACTTATCCAGCCTCTGAGTATTCTTGGCAAAGCACAGACGGCTACTCAAGACTTCACGCAAGCAGTTGAAACCTTTGACCGTGCCATTCATCTCACGCGGATAAATTTTGGGTTATTCGATGCCAATCAAGTCGCCCTAGTGTACCTACAAGCTGATGCCTATATGGCCATGGGCGATTTCCGCAATGCTCAGCAGCGCGAAGAATATGCCTTTCAAGTGCTTTCAAATGGAACCACCAGAAAAAAATTGCTCGCTGGCATGCTGCGTTTGGGCGATTTTTATCTGGAAACCTATAACTTTTTGGCTGCGCGCACCATATTCCGACAGGGTTATGACGTATTACAAAACAATGGCTTCAGCGAGTCTGATTCTGCCATTCCTTTTCTTAAAGGCACCGCTAGTTCTTATAGAATGGAGCGCTTTCCACCCTTGTATTCACAGGACCGCCGCATAGAAGAATTGGGTCGAAAACCCGAGAACACCCGCACCCTGGACTACAGTAATGAATATCTCACAATCAACAATTTCCCTGCCGGTGAACGTGCGCTGCAAAAAATCGTCAAAATACGCCAAAGCGCACTGAGCTTTAGAAACGAGAACCCAGACCCAGAAGTTGTCCAAAATGATCAGGCGCTGGTAAATCTGGCACTACTAGACCTAGGTGACTGGCACCTGCTATTTAGCAGCCAGAAAAAAGCACAGACCTTGTATGAGGAAATTCATCGCCAGCAGGCCGAATTCCCAGCCGAGCTAAAAATCGACTTAGACAACCCACACTTACTCTACTTTCCAGCACCACAAAATCTCAAACCGCCCCCTGTCCAAGATCGCCTTGATCCGGAAACTGGCAGCATTACGCTAGAGTTTTCTATCTATGAAAATGGCAGAATCCGCAGCCTAGAAACTATCGCCTTTGAACCAAATGACGCCATTGAATTCCAGGCACGCCGCAGCATGCGACAAGCGGTTTATCGACCAGCAATGATTGAGGGTGAAGCCACCATTACACCGGCCCATAAGTATATTCATACTTATCAGTACTTTCCCAGCCGCAAGGCACAAGCCCAAGAGCAGCGCGAGCTAGAGCAAAAAGGGTTAGACGAACAAGAACTAGAACTAGAACTAGAACTAAAAAAACAAGCGGATCAACAAAAAAATAATGACAACGCCAACAAAAGCCATGAAGCAAATGCTGCTTAGAAGATTATCGAAGCATTTTGATCAAGCAAATTCTTAAAAAAGGTAAGCCAAGGATGCCGCACCAACACATTATCTCGGCCATTAACACGGCCCGCACAAATGCTGGCCGTTTAGGATTAGTCATAGCCTGCCTGGGATTTATTCAAGCCTGCGCGCCTATCACACAATTGCCGCAGAACTTACCTCGTCCCAATACCCCCTCACAGCAAAGCCCATCAAGCCCTTCTTCTAGTTTACCGACACCACCTTCACCATCAGGTCCGCCCTCTGCACCCGCGCCCCAAGGGTTACCGTCGCCACCAGGACTACCTTCGCCTCCAAGTTTGCCATCACCTCCCGGAGAGCCTGGATCGCCAGGAGAACCCTCGGACAACTCGCAACCGCCAGGCACTGAATCCTCAGAAGATGACACCTCAAGCCCCGGCGGAGAACCCGGCTGGTTAGAAGACCTAGAAGGTGGGCCAGCAGATGACTGGCAAACAAGTAACGATGACAGCACTGGTGATGCCGGCGGCGGTGAAAACACAGCTAGCGGCGATTCTGCTGATGATGGCTCTGGTAGCAGCAAATCTGCCGCTGAAGAAGAACTCGAAGGCGCATTAGAAGATTTCGACGGCGAAATTCTCGCTGAACGAGGTGCATTGAAAAAGTCCGCAGACAATACTCCGACACCCGCTGGAGCCCGTGGACCGGGCTTACCTCAGGGCAATGAACAAAGTGGCGCAGAGGGTAGCGACGCAAATACTGACTCTCGCAGTCAACAATCAAGAGCGCGCATTCCAAATCGCCCACCGCCACCGCGCAGGGGCAGTGAGCCTCTGCCTGTTGATATACCAGATGCCAAAGATGACGACATTATCGCAAGACAACTGCGCGAAGCGGCGCTGCAGGAGAGCGACCCAGAGCTAAAAGAAAAACTCTGGGCAGAATATCAACGCTACAAAAACGGCTAACGCTGACTAATTAAAACAGTTTTTTAAAAAATGCATATTAAGGAATGAATATTACTCAACGCCAGCGCACCAGTGCCAACGTTTCTGCTCTCCCAAGACGCCACCTTAGGCTAGGGTACTATCTTAGGCAAAAGCACTTTGCACTATGCGCAATTATTGGACTTTTGCTGAGCGGCTGTAGTACCCAAGTTGTACGCGTAATTGATAACACTCCACCTGAGCAAATCGCATTTGAGCAAAGTGAAAGCCAGCTCTTAGACATTGGTATTGCAATATTCGACCCTAACGTGCCGGAAGATTACGACGATCGCATAGAGCAAGTTATTTTACCTGAAATACGCCAAGCGGAATCCCAGTACATGCCCTACCTGGCAAAAAATCTTTTACAGTCAACGGGTAACTGGGGTGCAGTCAGAGTCGTACCTCGCCCTAGTGACGCTGTAGATCTAACGGTTACAGGAAAGATCATTGCCTCCACCGGAGAAGAACTCATTTTATCTATGACCGTAGTCGACGCTACCGGCAAACAATGGTTCACCAAAGAATATATGACTCTAGCGAGCAAATACGGTTATGAGGCCAATAAGTCCCGCGACTCAGACCCATTTCAAGGCATATACAAAGACTTCGCCAATGACTTACTACACTACAGACAGGGGCTGTCGAAAAAAGAGATCGAAAACATTCGCGCAACAGCAGAACTCAAATTTGCCAAAGCGTTTTCCCCAGATGCCTTCGGTCAACATATTGCAATAGATGAGAATGGCGAATATCGGGTCGATCGTTTGCCCGCCGAAAACGACCCCCAGCTAGCAAGGGTGCGCCAAGTACGCGAGCGCGAGTACTTGTTCATCGATACGCTAGACGAGTACTACGCCAACTTTCACCGGCAAGTTTATCCCGTGTACAACAATTGGCGCAAAGCAACTTATAACGACGCCATCGAATATAAAGAACTCAGAGCTAAGTCTAAGCAGAAAATAATTGGCGGCACCGCAGCCATTTTGGCCAGCGTGGGCGGCATCTACGCCAGTGACAACGGCTACGTAGATGCAAGTGGGGTAGCCGGTGTTGGCGCCGGTGCTACGCTAATCATTAGCGGTATTCGAACGCGCCAAGAAGCGGCACAATTTGCCGACAAGCTCCGCGAAGTTGGCAGCGCCGCCGAGGCAGAACTGGTGCCAACCACCATCGATCTAGAAAACCAAACAGTACGACTAAGCGGCAGCGTGGATGAGCAATACGAGCAGCTCAGAGGCATCCTCAAACGCCTTTACCTAGAAGACCTTAATCTTGAACAAAGCACTGGCCTTACAGAAGGCACTAGCGTTCAACAAGATAGTCACACTGGCGAACCAAGTGTCAGCCCAAGCAACCTAGAAAGCGCGGATATATCTAAGTGAGTTTGCATTGAGCATTACCCCAAGATCACCAATAACACCGACAGTCCCGCCCCTGTCCCAAGACAACAAGGCGAGTACTAAAGGCATTCAGCTTTCCCTTGAGCAACCGGCTGTAAAAATTGTCGCTATAAGCCTTGTTGTTTTGACCTCTCTAGTGATCTTAATTTTATGGTTCGGTAGTTTATTTGAACCCCAAGTTCAAATAAACGTAAACACAGGCCAAGAGACAGCAGGGGTCAACGGTGACAATGCGTTGGTGCAGTCTGTTAAAGCACCATTCAGTTCTTTATCGCTGAGCCAAGCTAAAGAGGCCGCACAAACTGAACTAGGCAGATTTGTAGAACTGCAAATCCGGTTAGAAGACGAATTCAATGTACAAGCCTGGGGTAAACAAAACATTGTCGCCGCCAAAGATCAGGCCTTAATCGGCGATAACTATTTTATTCAAGAAAACTTCGAACAAGCCATTGATGCCTACGAAAACGCAGCCAACCAACTAGCCAAACTACTCAGCGGCGCGAAAATAAAATTTTTGAAGCATATGCAGTCAGCCGCTGAACATGTCTTGGATTTAGACAAGCAAGCAGCTGAACTAGAACTAGCCGCGGCAAAAATCATCAAACCTCAGGACTCAGAACTACTTACTTTGATCCAGCGCACGGCACAACTGCCTCAGATCAAAGACCTACTCCTACAAGCGCGCAACTTAGAACTCACAGAAAAATATACTCAAGCATTGAGTGTTTACGCAAACGTTAAGCAACTTGATGCACAAATACCCGGTCTAGAACAAAATATTGCGCGTACCCAAAAGGCTCGAGAAAAACAAACTATCCGCAAGTTACTCGGACAAGGTTTCAAATATTTAGAGCAGAAAGACTTCGACAAAGCACGAAATACGTTTAACAAGGCCTTGGAAACTGACGCCACAAACGTAATTACCCTTGCTGGCCTAGAGCAAGTCAGTCAGCGCCACGATGTAGCTATCATCCTCAACAACGAGCGAATTGCAAAAGAACACATAGCTAACGAGCAGTGGTTGGAAGCCATAGCAGCTTACGAAGCTATTTTGACGATGGATGACAATATACAGTTAGCCAAGAACGGCAAACAACTGGCCCAGGCCCATGCGCGAGCAGAAAAAGTACTCACTCGTATCAGTACTGAGCCAAAAAAACTTTCCAACGCCAATCTTTTTGCCCAAGCGAATAAACTGCTAAAAGAAGCCCAAACCCTCCAATATAAGGGCCCACGCCTAAACCAACTCATAGAATCAGTCGGCCAAACCTTGGCCCTGTATCGAGACCCAGTATTAGTCACTTTATTGTCTGACAATTTCACCGATGTTGTTTTATCAAATATTGGCAAGCTGGGTGTATTCCAAAGCAAAGTCCTGTCGCTCAGGCCCGGTGAATATACGATCAGAGGCAGCGCAAGCGGCTGCAGAGACATTTTTCTCACAGTGACGGTACTGCCCGGCATTGAACCTATTGAAGTGCTCTGTAGGGAAACGATTCGCTGATATGAACCAACTAGACCCACAACGCTCGCCGATACAAGCAACCCAGTTTGCCCCAAGCTCAGGACAAACCGCTGTCGCCAAAGTTGGTTGGTTACAAATCACTGCTGGCATCGCGGCAATATTTGCGGTTTTGACACTGGGCTATTTATTTACTTCAAAAAGCGTTCAGTTGGTCATAGACCCTCTACCCACATCAATCAGTATCAGTGGTGGCATCGCCCTGAATCTAGGCGAGGTCTACCTTTTACGCGAGGGCGAATACACGTTAACCGCCCAAACCCCCTTGCACGAAGAACTGAAAACTAAATTTAATGTGGGAGGAGAAAAAAACCAGCGCCTAAGTTTTGCTTTTACTCCCCTGCCTGGGTTTCTCAACTTAGACCTCGAACCAGCCCATGCCAAGATTGCCATTGACGGTAAAGTAATCGCCGACCCAAGCCAGCCAATCAAGTTAAGCCCCGGCGAGCACATTATTGCAGCCTCGGACCCACGCTATCTGAACAGTCAACAAAGCATCAATATTGTTGGTAAAAAGCAGACGCAAAAACTCAGCATCAGCCTTAAACCCGGTTGGGCAGATATCAGGGTGACCAGCTCACCAATAGGCGCTGAGATCTACTTAGACGACGAAAACACCGGTCTGACGACCCCGGCAACCGTCCCAGCCTTGGCCGGTGAACGTGGCATTAACGTGCGCAAGTTCGGCTATAAAGCTTTTAGCCAACGCTTATTCGCCCAGGCCGGCCAACCCCAGACCTTGGAGTTGTTCCAACTAACTCAGGCAGACGCTCAGGTCAATCTCACCTCGAAGCCATCCGGCGCAGCAGCAATAGTTAACGGCGAATTTGTCGGCCAAACGCCCATACAAATTGATTTGAAATCTAATTCGAGCCAGCGCATTGGGCTCATTTATTCAGGCCATGCTCGGGCGAATAGAACTCTGCGGATGGACAAAGGCGAAGTGCGGAAACTCCACGTAGATTTAAAACTACTTAAAGGCACTGTTGCCATTGAAACCCAACCAAAAAACGCCAAGGTCAGCATCAACGGCAAGATCATCGGCAGCGGCGATCAAAATGTACAGCTACCACTTGAAGCGCAAACCATCACACTCTCACTAGACGGCTACGCAGGTTTTGAAACCGTTATAAATCCTAAGGCAGGCATTATCCAGTCGCTAAAAGTAAAACTACTGACATTGGAAGAGGCGCGCATCGCGGCGCTCAAACCCATTCAAGTAACTTCCCAAAACCAGCGACTACGTTTGTTTAGTGCAGATTCAGTAGACCTAGGCGCGTCAAGACGGGAGCCAGGTCGACGTGCCAACGAGACCATGCGCACCGCAACATTTGGGCGCCTGTTCTATCTCAGTGAACAAGAAGTAACCAACAAACAGTTTCGTGCATTTGCCACCGGCCATGACTCAGGCAGTTACCAAGAAACCAACCTGAACGACAATGACCAACCCGCGGTTAGGGTGAGTTGGCATGAAGCCGCCGCGTACTGTAATTGGCTATCCAAAGAGAATGGTCTAGAACCGTTTTACCAGATGGAATTCAGCAAAGTGGTGGGACAAAACGCCGCTGCCAAAGGCTACCGTCTACCCACCGAAGCTGAGTGGGCATGGAGTGCAAGAAAGTTACCTCGAGAACAACAGACAGATGGCAGACAACTGCGCTTTGCTTGGGGAAATGCCCTGCCTCCACCCGAGCGATTTGAAAATTACGCTGATCGTTCTGCAGCGAATCTTGTGGGCAGAATAATATTTGGTTACAACGACAACTACAGCGGTTCAGCGCCAGTTGGCACATTTAAAGCCAACCACCACCAGTTGTATGACATGGGTGGTAACGTTGCCGAGTGGACACACGATTTCTACGAAATCCCTAAACAAGATGAAGTAAAAGATTACCTAGGCCCAGTGCAGGGCGAATACCACGTAATCAAAGGCGCAAGCTGGATGCACGGCACAGTAACAGAGTTACGCTTATCGTTCAGAGACTACGGCATAGATGGTCGGCAAGATATCGGCTTTAGGATTGCCCGTTATGCTGAATAAAAGCAACCGAAAAAAGATGGAAAGCAAAATGCGTAAACAAAAAATGTTTCACCCACTAAAGGGCAAGATAAGCATTCTTGCAGCGATTGTCTGCCTGCCCTTAAGCATTTTTAGCTCGTTATCACTGGCAGAAACTCAGCCGGCAAACCAACCGACAAACGCCGCGACCCACGCCAAAGAGGCAAGCGAAAAAATTGCACCCAAAACTAATAATGCCGGCGCAAATGCCCCAACAAAAAAAGCACCCGTGCTCGTTGCGCCCAAAGCAGCGACAAGAGACCAAAAAGACGTATTCAAACCCAGCGAAGAGATTTCTGAGGACTTCGCCGTGCCCTTTCCTGTAGACATTTAATCAACAACCTAATGAAACCAAATACTGGACAGTTGGACTGCAATATATGAAAAAACAAATACCAACGGAGATGATCTTTCAGATCAGCGCACTAATCGTTTCAGTGATTTTGGTACACCTGGTTTACCAAACAGTCATTAGACCAAACGCGGAAGCAGTGCTTGAAAGTAATGCCGCCCAGGCCGCAATCAATAAAGACTACGTGCAGGAAAGATCACTGTACGTTGTGGTAAAAGATTTCGAACAAGAGTCTTGTTTCATTTTGCTGTTTTGGGCGCTGGCTATAATGGGTTTAAAAACCCGCAGAGCTTTTTATGAACAAGACCTCTTAGAAAAAGATTTCATCAATATCCATGGCGGCATGAATATTTTGCCCCAAGATACCCGCACCTACATTCGCCCGTTACAAGCGTTGTCAGAAACAGAACAAATGGGGCTACTGCCCAGAGCACTCAGCGCGGCGCTCAACCGTTTTGCCTCAACAGAAAATGTGCAAGATGTTTCAGAAGCGGTGAAGTCCGTGTGCGAGAGCGAATCAGATCGCCTGGACAGCGAGCTATCTATGATTAGATACATTGCGTGGGCTATTCCATCTATTGGCTTCATCGGCACAGTCAGAGGCATCAGTGACGCACTTGGCCAAGCCTACAAAGCTGTAGAAGGCGACATTGCTGGGGTCACAGCCAGCCTAGGTGTGGCGTTCAACTCAACCTTCATCGCCCTACTCATCAGTATTGTTTTGGTCTTTTTCATGCATCAACTACAGCTGATCCAAGAGCGCTTAGTGTTAGATACTCACAATTATTGCGACAAACGATTGCTCAGCCACCTAAGAACAACCGACAAGTAATATGCATTTAATAGACATCAACGATGGCAGCTTAAGCTGCACAAACGGCCAAGGCGAAGTGGTTTACGACCAGCCAAGTATCGCCTATTTCGATGGTCAAAATTTGCTCTTTGGTCATGCAGCGTTAGCTAATGTAAAAAGCCAACCACAGGCATGTGCCAGTCAGTATATGGGTAGGCTCAGCGATGAGACCCTCGCTTCCCCATTGGGCAAGGCCCTTAATCATGCGGATCTGATTTTTCACCACCTGAAAAACATGACAGCATTGGCGGACATAGAAGAATGCGCTTTTCTAATCCCTGCCTACTTCTCCAACGAACAGCTGCAGTTGCTGCTTGGCATTGCCCAAGCCGCTGGTCTCAAACCCAGTGGTTTTATCAATAGCGGACTGGCGCATCAAAGGGCCAGCAAGCAAGGCAACGATTTTCATTTGTTCGACATCGGTCTGCGCCAAGGGCAACTCAGCAGCGTACAGTTAAGCGAAACTATGCTTGTAAACAGTTCCATCGCCAACTTTGATAGCTTGGGGCTATTCAGCATTGTGGACACCTGGCTGCAAGAAATCGCCAATGTATTTCTCGACAGCATTCGCTTTGACCCACTGCACAGCGCTACAACTGAGCAACAGGCCTTTGACCAAGTGCTGAGTTGGATAGACCAAGGTCAAATACCCCAGGACGCCAGAATCAGTGTAGATATAGATGGCTACAGCCGTAGCGCTGAAATAAATACCACCCAACTGACAAGCCAGCTTGCCCAGCAAATAGATCAGCTGGGCTTGACCGACGCCACTCACCTAGTGATCACGCCAAGAGCCGCAAAGATACCAAAGCTAGTAGAGTTGCTAGAAAGTCGTGTGGCCAGTCTCACGGTGGCCACTAGCAGCAACTATTTCGAACAGGCACGAACGCTCGCCCAAACCTTTGAACCGGGGCAAATCGACCGCCTCAACGCCCACTCGATTTCAGATTCTAGCGGCCCAATCAATCAACCTCAGATGACCAACAATAGCCGCTCTACGGCAGCGTTAGCTGAACAAGTTGACAGAAAATCAGCAACCCACCTGCTTGGCGATTTAGCAGCAACGCCTGTTGAGGACCGCTCTTTTGAGGCATTCTTAGACCAAGACGGGCTACTGCGCCCTAACGTTCAGGTACTTGTGAATGACCAACCCGCTAGCCAAGCGCGGCTCAAGCATGGAGACCAAGTGCTCTTTGCAGGCAATAGCTGGCTGGCGATTCACGCCGAATAAATATGGCAAAAAAGCGCCCCCTCAACATATTTTCCTTGGCATTTCTCGACGTTATGTCATGCGGCTTTGGCGCGGTTATTCTAATTTTCCTCATCGTCAATCACGATGCACAGCAAAATCAGGCCATCGTTAACAAAGACCTACTTGCTGAAATACGCCTACTCGACTACCAAGTGCTCCAAGGCGAAGAGGATTTATTTGACCTAATTGAGGCCAAAGACGACAGCCAAGCCCGACTGAGCAACGCCATTGAGAAAGCCTCTGTAATAGAAAAAAGCCTCAAAGCCCAACTGGATAGACTGCTTGAGCTGGAAGCCAATTCCATCGCGTCACAATCAGATACCAATGAGTTGAAATCAGACATAGAAAGCCGCCAAGATGAAATAAAGCTGCTTGAAGCCGTAAAAGCTGCCAATGATGGCAACCAAATCCGCAATATAAAAGGCGAAGGCGACCGCCAGTACTTAACCGGCATGCGGGTGGGCGGACGTAATGTTGTCATTGTTGTGGACAGCTCAGCCAGCATGCTTGACGAAACCATCGTCAATGTTCTGCGCAGGCGTAACATGCCTATTGAAAAACAACTGCAAGCGCCAAAGTGGCAAAGAGCTATACGCACTGTAGAGTGGCTAGCAGCCCAACTACCGCTAGATGCAGAATTTCAACTAATGACCTTTAGTGAAACCACCCAGACCTTAGTGCCCGGCGGCTCCAATGACTGGCAACCTATGGCTGATGGCAGTTTAATTAACGCGGCAGTAGAATCTTTGAAACAACAAGTGCCCACTGGTGGAACAAATTTAGAGGCTGTAGTACTCGCAATTAGAGAGCTCTCGCCTATTCCAGACAATGTTTACTTCATTACCGACGGTCTGCCTACAAGAGGCAACGCAGAGCCACGAAGCGCAACAGTCGCTGGCAACAACAGACTAGAGCTATTTAGAGCTGCAGCCGAACGACTGCCGCGACAGATTCCAATCAATGTCATCTTATTTCCCATGGAGGGTGATCCATTAGCCGGCGCAGCCTGGTGGCAGTTGGCACGAGTTTCAGGCGGCGCATTTATCTCGCCGTCGTGGGATTGGCCGTAATGACTAAGTTAATTTCAGAGCAGATAGCAGAAAAAATGGCAGAGCAGGCGAAGAAAGAGACCGCTGGACAGATTTACCTTGAGTTGCGTCAAAATCCAGCGCCTACTTTAACTATTGTGAGCGCGGTCGTTCAACCAACAGCAGTTTTACTAGCTACTCGATTACGAGGTTGGCACTAAATGCGTAAAAGACGGGGTGTAGAAGAATTCAGCGTATCGTTCCTCGACGTCATCTGTTGTGGCTTTGGCGCCATCATATTACTGTTAATGCTAACCAAAACATTTCAACCTGAGGTGCTAGAAGTCAGCAGTGTTGATTTAACCGAACAAGTACAGCAGCGCGAAGCTGCACTGTTTGAAATCCGGGGCAAAATCAGCGAATTACGCAGGCAGATCCAACTAGAAAATAGCGACCTCCAAAGCAAGTTAGTAGAGCTGGCAGAATTACAGACCCAGTTAACCAAGGTACTGGGTCGCTTTGACAACCTAGCCGAAGCAGAGCGAGAAATTTCCCTCGAAAATCAACAGCTCGCCTCTGCTAGACAAAGCCTAACCGATGAGATGGAGCGTCTATTAGGGCTAGATTTTCGACGTGACTCCGGACTGGTTGGCGGTATCTCAGTTGACTCCGAGTACATCATTTTTGTTATCGATACATCGGGCAGTATGCAAAGCGCGGCCTGGGGCCAAGCGGTACAAAAAGTCAGTGAAACTCTGGCTATTTACCCCAATGTGAAAGGCATTCAAGTCATGAATGATATGGGTGACTACATGTTCCCCGCCTTTGCCCGCCAATGGATAGCAGACAGTCCAAGCCGTCGCAGCAGCATAGTTAGTACCTTGCGCAACTGGGCGCCGTTTAGTAACTCGAGTCCTGTTGAAGGCATCGAGGAAGCGGTTTCAACCTTCTATGACCCAAACAAGCGTATCAGCGTTTATGTATTTGGTGACGACTACACTGGCAACTCCATAGAGGAAGTTGTGGAAGCGGTTGACCGAATTAACTTAGCTGATGAATCAGGTCGTCGCAGAGTAAGGATACACGCTGTAGGGTTTCCGGTTTTTTTAGATCGCCCAAATGCCAGAACTTTTCGCTTTGCAGCCCTAATGCGCGAGCTGGCCTACCGCAATGACGGTACGTTTGTGGGGCTCACCCAATACCAATGAGTAATAGCATGGCAAAACTTATCCCTTGGCTTAAAACGCTAGAAACTTCCCAAAGTGGCATGGGCGCGAAGCTAAAAACACGCTTAGCGCTCGCGTTGGCACTTTTCACCGCAGGCTGTAGTGGTGCCCAAGTGAGCTTGGAAAACCAATTCCCAACACCCTTACTAGAACCCATCCCTATAAATGCAGGCATAGTTTTGAATGAAAAACTGCTCGGTTATAACCATAACGAAGAGATCCAAGGCTCGGGCAAGTTCAACATTCATATCGGTAGCGCCCAACGTAATATGTTTAGCAGATTGGGCGAAGGGCTGTTTAACAACTATACGGTGCTCGAACAACTTGCCGGCAACGACAATGTTGACGCCATTTTGCTACCCGAGATTATGCAAATGCAGATGGCACTGCCCCGCCAAACACGTTCAGAGTACTTTGAAGTATGGATGCGCTACAGATTCCACTTTTATGACAACCAAGCAAATTTACTGGGTTCATGGGATCTACCCGCTTACGGCAAGGCAAACCAGAACGACTACCGCGGCGATGAAGCCGGTATCAAAGCCGCGGCACTTTCTGCCTGCCGAGACGCCATGGCCTTTTTCAGCCTGAACTTCCAATCAGAATCTGTAGCTGCGCGCTGGGCCGCTGGAGAGAAAGCCACACCGAAAGTGGTGCAGGAAAGCTCCGAAGAAACGACCCCAGAGAAGGTGTTAGAGCCGGCTGAAAAAACAGCAGACCAAGAGCAATCAGCCACAATTGATGTGCCAACAGAATGATTATTACTTGCACATGCACTATTTATCCAATCATGAGGGCAATATAGATGAAACTCATTTTCACTCTGTGCATGACCAGTATCTTATGCGGCTGCGTAAACTCCACCATACAACAAGTCAGAGAGCGTGAAACCGGCATACAACTGGGCGACTCTGTTGTGGTCTTAGGACGCAGCAACAGACCCAGCCACGAAGAAACTGAAATCAACTTTGTCGACTGTGTAGCGAAAGATTTGGCCAAGGGCGCCAATGGACTCAATGTTGTCAGCGAACAGAACTTTAAAGACCAAACTTTTCCTTGGTTTGAACCGCGCACCGCACCGGTAAAGGTCAATGAGTTACCTCAACTCCTAGAGCAACGATTACTCGCTGACCGCCTTAGCGACCTAGGCATTAAGTACCTGATTTGGCTGGACGGCAAAACCCAACGCACCTCCTCTTCTGGTTCACTGGCTTGTTCAGTGTCGCCTGGTGGCGGAGGCTGTTTTGGTTTTTTAACTTGGGACAACGATGCGTCTTATGAGGCCACAATTTGGGACACCGACGACGGCAAAACCGTGGGCCGCATATCCTCAGACGCAGATGGCACCAGTTATATGCCGGCTATTGTTATCCCTATTCCAATTATCGCCAGAGTGCAAAACAACGCCTGTAATAGTATGGCGAAGCAAATACAGGGTTTTTTGCTCAATGACGGCAGTTCATAAGCACGACTACGCCTTCTTAAGTACAAATACTTAAATGCAGCCATTTAGGTACAGCCGATTGCGTGTAACCTCTCCCTAGGCTGTGTACAAGAGAGGCACCGGGAAGCGGCCAGAGTATCTTACTGCTGTTGCTATCAAGACGGCCTTATTTCAACAATTTCACCCTCGCTGCGATCTGGCTCCACGCTGTACCACTCTTGCAAGCTGACCTGATGCTTGGACGAAACTTTGTCGCAGAACTCGTAGAAAGTCGGTCTGCCCGGATCAGCAATAATAATCCGCTCCACGCCATTATTAATGGCCCGATTAACCATCTTCACCAATGGCTCTACCAAAGAGTCCCAGAAGCAAATATCACTGCCCAAAATCACCTGGTTTTGACCCAAATCTGGCCCTTTAAGCTTGGTAAAATCTGCTTTGCGAGTTTTCACTTCTACAGAATTAATTTCTGCAAAAACGTTCAGGAATGGAAATACAGCCGGATCTAAGTCCACGGCAGTGACCTGGGCCTTGAATTTGTGTGCGCAAAAAACCGACGCACCACCCCAGCCACAGCCAAGATCGAGGACGCTACAGCCTTTGCTTATTGGGTTGTGGGTCAAATAGTCCATGGTCAAAAACGCCGAACCCCAAGTGCGCGTGCCATGCACAGAGGGCTGATGTATCTTTTTTAGCGCCCGGATCAGTTTGTGCTTTTCTGTGAGCAAAAAGATGCCATAAACGTAGTCGACATTAGGGTCCGGCAGTCGCTGGAGCTTTGGCATAGAGGCGTCTTAATTTCCGGTTAGTTTGAGTTTTAGCTGGCAATGAGCAGCATTAGCGCCAGCTTCCACCCCAGTCTACAACACAGAAAGCATTGTTAGCGTTTTTTCCGCCCATTGTGTATCCAGTTCAATGGTCCCGCCCCACCAATGGCTTTTCTTAGGCACTACTGACTATTAAAACCGCCGGTACCTTTTGACCAAGCAAAAACTGCCTGATATCAATTAAACCGTTAAGTTTTGGACCATTTCACGGACAATTCATCAATAAACGCGTACCTTCAGCGCAGTGGACCGCCCCGCATTGCAATAGGTCAAGTAATGTACACCCTAGACCTAATTGCAGTTTGGACACGCGCCCCCACTAACAAGGGGTAGGTTGATTGATTTACTTGGACATTGCTCGGGAGGTACCATAGCCCTGTTTAAAGTACGCCAAATGCGCCGCCAATAAATGCGGCAAGCAGCCATCCAAAGACCTCTTAAAATCAGGAGACACAGTGAGTCAGACATCTGTTGATGATCTAGTCGAAGCCCGCAGCGAATACAGCGCTGGATTCGTCACCGATATTGAGTCCGATACCTTAGCACCGGGATTGGACGAGGATACCGTGCGCTTTATTTCTGCACGAAAAGACGAACCACAATGGCTTACAGATTGGCGTTTAAAGGCCTTCGCACATTGGAAAACCATGCCTGAGCCAAAGTGGGCTCACGTGCATTACCCACCTATAAAATTTCAGGACATTTCCTACTACTCAGCGCCCAAGAGTCAGGCGGACGGTCCACAATCTCTTGATGAGGTAGATCCTGAGCTACTGCGCACCTACGAAAAGCTCGGTATCCCGCTGCATGAACAAGCTGTGCTAGCGGGTGTGGTTAACGCCAATGTACCCCCAGTGCCAAGCATGGGCTCTAATGTAGCCGTAGATGTCGTTTTCGACAGCGTATCAATAGCCACCACCTTTAAAGAAAAATTGGCGGAAGCTGGGGTGATTTTTTGCCCTATTTCCGAGGCTGTACACAGCCACCCAGAACTTATCCAAAAATATTTGGGTAGCGTTATTCCACAAAAAGATAACTTTTATGCGGCATTGAACTCAGCGGTATTCAGCGATGGCTCCTTTGTCTATATTCCCAAAGGCGTGCGCTGCCCCATGGAATTATCAACTTACTTTCGTATTAATGAGCGTAATACCGGTCAATTTGAACGCACACTCATCATTGCTGATGCAGGTTCCCACGTAAGCTACCTAGAGGGCTGCACTGCGCCAATGCGTGACGAAAATCAGCTCCATGCTGCGGTCGTTGAATTGATCGCCCTAGAAGACGCAGAAATTAAATACTCCACGGTACAAAACTGGTATCCAGGAGATGAGAACGGCAAAGGTGGCATTTATAATTTTGTTACCAAACGCGGATTATGTGGTGGCGCTCGTTCCAAAATATCATGGACTCAGGTAGAAACGGGTTCAGCCATTACTTGGAAATACCCAAGTGTTGTCTTGCGCGGCGATGATTCCGTTGGTGAGTTCTACTCTGTAGCCCTGACCAATAACTACCAGCAGGCAGATACCGGCACAAAAATGATCCACATGGGTAAGAACACCAAAAGCACCATAGTCTCAAAAGGCATCAGTGCGGGGTTCAGCGAAAACTGTTACCGAGGGTTAGTGCGTATTTCTCCGACAGCCGAGAACGCGCGCAACTTCACCCAATGCGACTCCCTGCTCATAGGCGGCCAATGTGGCGCACACACCTTCCCATACATTGAGAACAAAAATAACTCCGCCATCATCGAACACGAAGCCAGCACCTCAAAAGTCAGCGATGATCAGCTATTTGCTTGCCAGCAGCGCGGCATAGACAGCGAGAAAGCGGTAGGCATGATCGTCAACGGATTTTGTAAAGAAGTATTCCGAGAATTACCTATGGAATTTGCAGTGGAAGCAGGAAAATTGTTAGAAGTCAGTTTGGAAGGGGCCGTAGGATGAGTTTATTAGAAGTAACAAACCTCCACGCGACCGTAGGCGCTCAAGATCAGCAAAAAGCCATTCTTAAAGGGCTAAATATCAGCGTTAATCTAGGCGAAGTTCATGCAATCATGGGCCCCAACGGCTCAGGCAAGTCAACACTAGCCAACGTGCTGTCCGGACGACCAGGATATACCGTCACCGATGGATCGATGACTTTGGCAGATGAAGATTTGGCAGAGCTAGAGCCTCATGAACGTGCGCAGCTGGGACTGTTTCTCGCCTTTCAATACCCGGTAGAAATTCCAGGCGTATCGAACATGGAATTCCTCAAGGCCAGTGTCGACTCACTTGCTAGGGCTCGCGGCCAAGAGCAGCCCAACACAGCAGCTTTTATTAAGCAGGTCAGACTACTTGCCGCGTCAGTGGACCTAGACCCCCAGTTTCTTAAGCGCGGGGTTAACGAAGGCTTTAGTGGCGGCGAAAAAAAGCGTAATGAAATCATGCAGTTGCTGTTGTTGGAACCAAAACTAGCAATCCTTGACGAAACTGATTCAGGCCTAGACATTGATGCACTTCAGGTTGTCGCAGAGGGCGTGAACAGATACAAGAACGAAAATAACGGTGTAGTGCTAATCACCCACTACCAGCGACTGTTAGATTACATTGTGCCCGATTTCGTCCACGTCTTAGCGGACGGCAAAATTGTTCAATCCGGCGACAAGTCCCTAGCGTTGGAATTGGAAGACAAAGGATACGCATGGCTGACCTAAGCCTTCCTCAAGTTGTCACCATACCCAACTACTTCTCTCAGGGTTTGCTTGCGCTACCCGCAGAACTAGCCGACAGTAATGACGCGCCCAGCTTATTGACTGCGGCACTCAACAGTACCTTACATAGAGAGCGCTGGAAATATTCCAAAACAGCGCCTGTGCTAGAAGGTCTGAACAACGCTATGAACCTACCCACTATTGTTGGTGGCGAGCAACCAGGTATTCAAATCAACCACGAACCGCAACAAAATCTAGGCTTCGGCTTTGATTTATCACAAGCTCCAGAAGCGTTTGCGCGACTATGCTACGCCCAACAGGTGCTTTTCATTCATGTTGAAAATGCCTTAGAAGCGCCGCTAGAGATTCATCACTCCGACAGCACTGTACCAGTACTGCTGAGTCTTGGCGCAAACGCAGACGCGATATTGTTAGAGACTTTTACTGGCAACTTACAGCCACAAAATACGCTATGGATCAGCCTTGCGGAAGGCAGTCACCTCAAGCACTCACGCAACAGTCTAGATGAAGCAAAACTACACTGGCAGTACTTGGCGGTAGATATTGGCAAGAATGCAGACTACCTGTTGAACAACCATGCAGCTGGCGCAGGCTTGCGAAGACAAGATATTCAGATCCGTATTTCCGGCCAAGGTGCCAACGCAGAACTGATCAGTGCGTCAATGATTAGTGGTAAAATGGCCTTAGATCAACAGGTGACGCTAGAGCACTTAGTGGCTAACGGTAAAAGTAAGCAAGTTGTGCACAACATAGTCGCCGACGGTGGTAAGTGTACTTTTAACGGCCGCATCCATATTTATGAAGGCGCCAATGGCACCGATGCGACGCTGTCTAACAAAAATTTGGGCTTAGGCAAAAATGCTACGATCAACACCAAGCCTGAATTAGAAATTTATACCGACGATGTAACCTGTGCCCACGGCGCAACCATTGGCCAACTCAGTGACCAAGAGCTTTTCTACTTAACTAGCCGCGGCATTAGCCCCCAAGCTGCACAAGCGTTATTGAGCGAAGGTTTTCTGCGCCAGTGCACCCAAGGCCCCCTTGCAGAGGCCGCACTACCTATCTTGATCAATGCCATCAAGCAGGAGCAAGTAGCTTGAGTATTCGACAAGACTTTCCAATATTAGCGCGGCAGAGCCGCGGTAAATCTCTGGTTTATCTAGATAACGGCGCAACAACGCAAAAGCCTCAAATTGTCATAGATGCCATCAATAAGTACTACCAGCAGCACAATTCTAATGTACATAGGGCAGCTCACGAACTAGCGGAAGAGGCCACCCAGATGATGGAATCTGGCAGAAGTCTGTGCCAAGAATTTATCAACGCTGCAAGCCGTAAAGAAATTATTTTCACTAGAGGCACCACTGAGGCCATCAACCTCGTGGCTAACGTTCTCACCCAGAGAATCAGGCCGGGTCAAGATATTCTTATTACAGAACTAGAACACCATTCCAATATTGTGCCTTGGCAAATGCTCGCGGCAAGGACCGGCGCCAACATAAAGGCCGTGGCTATTAGCGACGATGGCGAACTAGACCTTAAAGACGCCGCCGCCAAGCTGACAAAAAACACTGCGCTGTTTGCTTTCACCCATGTTTCAAATGGCCTAGGCACAATCAACCCTGCCAAGGCACTGATTAAAATGGCACAAGACGTAGGCGCACTGACGCTGGTCGACGGCGCCCAAGCGATATTACATCTGCCAGTAGACGTGAAAGATTTGGGCTGCGACTTCTACGTATTTTCTGGCCATAAACTCTACGCACCTACAGGCATCGGCATATTGTATGGTCGTGAAGCGTTGCTGGAAGAACTGCCCCCTTGGCAAGGCGGCGGTGAGATGATTGAACATGTCACACTGACCTCCAGTACTTACCAATCTGCACCCTACAAATTTGAAGCCGGCACACCCAACATTGCTGGTGCCATTGGTCTTGGCGCAGCCATCACCTACCTTAAGCAGCAGCCTATCGCTGAACTTGTAGAGGCAGAAGATGCCCTAGTCAGTAGGGCATTATCTGGATTACAGCAAATTGAGGGCTTCAAACTGATTGGTCAGCCGGCTAAGCGCTCGGCGGTGATTTCATTTCTAATTGAAGGCAGTCACCCCAATGATGTGGGCACGCTACTCGACCAACAAGGTATAGCGGTACGCTCTGGTCACCATTGCAATATGCCGCTCATGACACGGTTAGGTATTCCAGGGACTGTAAGAGCGTCGTTTAGTCTGTATAACAATGAAGAGGACGTAGATAGGTTAATTGCCGGCGTGAGTAAGGCAACTACTTTTCTGTAGCGGCCTAACCTAAAGTCTTAGGTCCAAAACTTGCGTCAAAGGCGCTAGCCAACAACAGCCTCACTTGCATTTTGCGCACAAATAGAGAATAAACCACCTTAGGTGGCAGATAACCGATACAAATATTATGAATACACAAATTACCGTTTCGCCTACAGCTTGCGAGCACATTCGCAAGCAAGTAGAACTGACTCGCTCACGCTTTTTACGCTTGGGCGTGAAAGAAAGTGGCTGCAATGGCTTTATGTATACGCTGGATTTTTTGGAAGACACATTGGCCAATGACATTCAGGTAGAAGTAGCCGATGGCGTGCATATTTGCATTCACCAAGATGATGTGGCGTTAGTCACTGGCACAGAAATCGATATGGTGACCCAAGGTTTGAACTCAGCACTGGTCTTCAAAAACTCTAATGCCCAAAGCTATTGCGGCTGCGGAGAGAGCTTTGCGCTTTCTAAAGAAGGTAATGAAGACGGTGACAGTGCAGCTAGCGCATCAGAGCTAGCCACAGACGCCACTGCGCAGACATAGCTGTGGAACGCCGTATTGTTACAACCACTAGAGAATGCGCCGCGCGCTTGGTCCCTACCGGCGACCCGGTGACCATTCCCTCCGGCGCATTTATCACACTGACCCAATCATTGGGCGGCACATTCACCGTTATCCTCAATGGCAACATGGCTCGTATTGCTGGCATGGATGCTGACGCCATTGGCCTGCAAATAGAACCTTTGGAGTTCCCCGCCTCTGCGACTGGGGCAGATACAGTGGACGAAGAACATGTGTGGCATGCCCTACGCTCAGTATTCGATCCAGAAATACCAGTCAATATTGCAGACCTCGGCCTCATCTATGGCGTTAAAACTCATAACGGACGCGTAGACATTGAAATGACATTAACCGCACCCGGCTGCGGCATGGGCCCAGTACTTGTTGAAGAAGTCAAAGATCGCGTCATGCAGGCACCGCGTGTTAATGAGGTGGAAGTAGAACTTGTGCTAGACCCACCTTGGTCTAGAGATATGATGAGCGAAGAAGCACAACTAGAATTAGGAGTTTTTTGAACAAATGGCCGTAAGCATGGACCTAGAAGAGCTCAAAGAGACCTTTAGCTTTTTTGATGATTGGGAAGATAAGTACAGATTTATCATAGACTTGGGCAAAGATCTAACCCCCTTGTCAGACTCCGACAAAACTGAGGCTAACCTTATTCGTGGATGCCAAAGTCAGGTCTGGCTGACCCATCAACTGGTAGGTGGCAAACTACAATTCCAGTTAGACAGCGACGCTCATATTGTCAGGGGGCTCAGTGCTGTGGTACTCATTGCGTCTAATAATCAAAGCGCAGCTGAGATCACTGCATTAGATTTAGATGGGTTGTTTGACGAGTTGGATTTACTCGCCCACCTTTCGGTCACTCGAGGTAATGGTCTGAGGTCTATGATCGAAAAAATTAAGCTTATTGCAGCGCATAGCTAACCAACCCCGGGGCGCTGTGCATTAGGTCCTGCCGTATACGGTTAAGAAGAGCTTTGGCTAACAACCAGCCAGGTCTCTTTAATTCTACCGTTTGCTGTTATCTCTAACACCTATTTTTAGCATCTGTCTTTAGCGTCTACCTTGAGCGTCTACCTTTAGCGTCTACCTTGAGCGCCTATCCCTAACGCCGATCCTTAACGCCAGCCTTTATCTCAATAACTTTATTTCGCCTCTTGTTCCTTTAGCAAAAGATAACGCTGCCAATCTTCAGGGCGGTCAACGTCCCAAATTTTTGGCATTCGAAATACGCTGAGTTGAAGCTTACTTGCAGCCATCAGCGTTTGTTCTGCCACTGCATCAGTACCCCAATCTATATTTTGAAAAAGTGCCTTATGGGCTTGGCGCATACCAATCAAACCATACCCGCCATCTTCTGCTGGACCCAGCACCACATCATGATGGCGCAGACTTTGTCCGGCAGTATTTAGGTAACCTGCATCAATACCTGGGCAGTCCGTGCCCATTAACAGCGCACCTTCCCGAGCCGAGCTACACAGTTGGTCTAGGCATCGAAACATACGTTCACCTAGGTCGACGCCCTCTTGTAGATTCAATGGTAACTGCCAAGTATCCGACCATTGCTGAGTTTGTTGCTCAATTTCAGTCACCCAAAGGCTAGCTTCAATATTTGTGGCAGCGGCAACTTGACTCAGCGCTCGCTCAACCAGTTCGCAATGGGCAACTGCAGCCGCTTCTGCACCCAGCAGAGAGATCAGCCGAGTTTTACAGCGGCCCACAATTGGGGATTTGGCAAAAACACTGAGTGTTTGGTGCATATTTATCTTCTGTAATACCGGTCATAAAGCGCTTGGGGCGACTTGCCCAAAAAGTATTGAAGGCGAAATCGCCACATGCTCAAAATGGTTCTGAACCAGCCGTTTTGCAGCCAACGCCGCCCGCTCGCCTGCACCGAGATTTTAGGTGCGAGAAAAATAGAGTCACCTCGTAATTTTAGCAACCGGCTGATTTCAATATCTTCCATCAGCGGTTGATTGGGGAACCCACCAATGTGCGCTAAACAATCTCGGTGAAAAAACATGCCCTGATCCCCAGTACAGATGCGCGTCAACCGTGAGCGCCAATTCATAAAAAACGCAACGCAATCAAGCCGCTGATGATTTTCACGAAAATTTATATCGAATCTACCCCAGCCAATCGGCCCATCAACTATAACAGTTTGAAAATGCTCGATCACGGGCGCATCTATACGCGCATCCGCATGCAACACCCACAACCAAGCGCCTTGGCCGTGCTCACACCCCAGCGCCACTTGAGCACCGCGAGAGGCGGCACTAAAGAGCCACTGGCCACCCCAGTCAAGAATTCGCCGCATGCATTGGGCGCGCAAGTTAAGCGGATCCGGTTGAATTGAAGCACCTTCGCCCAGATGGGTAGCAGCTTCCACAACAAGTACTTCCACAACAAGCACTCCGGCAACTAAACCTTCAAGGTCGCCAAGCAAGTCATGCAATTGGCTAAAGTGCCCTTGCACCGGTATGACAATAGATAAATTCATTTGTTCGCTCTTCGTCAAAGCCGTAGTGAAATAACAACGCCTATACGCCTAAGGATAGTCCGCAATCTCTAGCTACAAATTCAAATAAAGTTTGCTCGCAGCAACTTATAAGATTAACCCAATCAGCTGCCTAAATACCCGAAGTCTGCTACATATCCGCAAGCAGCTAGACCGCCGAAATGTCAAATTTTCACGTTTTGCACACGTTTTGCACCCCCAGCACCTTCGCAAAGCCAACTTTTACCTGTACAGTTCTTAGCACTTTTGAAGGGAGAAAATGATGTATCAAGAGTATAAAGAGACCTGGGCAGAGCTTATCGCACCGGGCGCTGATTTCGAAATCGCAGTTAAAGAAGTACGCGGCGTACCTATTAGAACTTATGCCAACGCCGCAGAAAACCTTCGCGACTTATGGTTATCAACACAAGCTTTTGCGGAACGTGATTACCTAGTTTATGAAGACGAACGCATTACCTACGCACAAGCGCACGAACAAGTTGCTTCACTGGCTCATTGGCTCATAGCGCAGGGCGTTGAGCCTGGCGACCGCGTAGCCATTGCCATGCGTAATTATCCAGAGTGGATGCTCTGCTATTGGGCAACGCTTTCTGTAGGCGCGGCAGTAGTAGGTATGAATGCTTGGTGGGTGGGCAGCGAAATGCTCTACGCACTGGAAGATTCAACGCCTAAGGTCATGATTGTTGACCCAGAACGTCTTAAGCAACTTGGCGAGCTGCGCAAAGAAGTAAGTGACATTAAACTTTTAGGCGTGCGTTTCCCTACCGAGGAAGCAGGCGTCACGCCTTGGGCCGAAGCTATTGCCAGCCCAGCACAGTTACCCATGCTTGCCATTGATACCGACGAAGACGCGTGCATTTTTTATACCTCAGGTACAACAGGCAAACCCAAGGGCGCCCAACTGACCCATAGAGGCTGCGTAAGTAATATATGGAGCCTCATGTTCGCAGGCGCTATGCAGCGCTCGTTAGCGGTTAAAAATGGCTTATTAGAGGCCGACGCTGAACCTGCGGTGCCTTCTGCGCTAGTTACCACGCCACTGTTCCATGTGACCGCCAACAACTGTGTTGCTCACGGCACCACATTAGCCGGCGGCAAATTGACCCATATGTACAAATGGGATGCCGGTGTTGCGTTAGAGCTCATTGAAAAAGAAAAAATCACGGCAGTCAGCGGAGTCCCCGTTATGGCACGCGAAATTATTTCACATCCAAACTTTGCCACAACAGACACGTCAACCCTGCTCACCCTTGGTGGTGGTGGCGCACAGCTACAACCAGATTTAGTTGGCAAAATTGAAGACGAAGTTGCAACCGCACGGCCTAATACAGGTTACGGCATGACGGAAACCTGCGGCATTATCACCTCTATTAGCGCCGATCATTTTGTCGACAAGCCAGCAAGTTGCGGACCCGCAATGCCCGCTTTCGAGAGCAAAGTGGTTAACCCTGATAGCGGCATAGAGGTGCCACTAGGAGAGGCCGGCGAATTATGGGTGCGCGGCGGCCACGTAATCCGAGGCTATCTAAACCGCGAAGATGCCACAGCTGAGTCAATTGTCGACGGCTGGTTGCGCACAGGTGACATGGCCAAGAAAGATGAAGACGACTTCATTTTCATCGTCGACCGCATAAAAGACATGGTCTTGCGCGGCGGCGAAAACATTTATTGTGCTGAAGTTGAAAGCGCAATATTTGATCATGAAGATGTTGCAGAATGTACGGTTTTTGGTGTGCTTGATGACCGTCTAGGTGAAGAAGTGGGCGTAGCCCTGCTGCTTAAGCCTGGCGCCACAACTACAGCAGATGAGCTGCGCAGCCATTGTGCAGGCAAACTGGCTAAGTTCAAAATACCCCGCTACTTCTGGTTCATGACACAAGCACTGCCACGCAATGCATCTGGCAAATTCTTGAAAAGAGAATTACGCGACTCGTTGGATATAGCGAATAGCTTTTAGCCTTTGGCCTTTGGCCTTTAACGAATGCAAAACCTAAATAAGCGCATGGCCAAAACGGTCATGCGCAAAGCTGCTTGAGTGGCGCATACCCACTTTATTGAACCTACCCCACTTACTACCCTCTTCCGAAGCAACCGACGCCAAGCGTAAGATTGCTTACCAGGACTCACCCAGCTAGTTACCGAACCGGTAGCGCAGTTTCACAACATAAACGTCTATTATCGGTGTATTCAACGCGTCATCAAACAAATCTGAAAAACCGTCGTCTACACGATCGGGCAGGTTGCTGCCACGGGTATACACCAAAAACAAATCTGATAAGGGACCAATCTCCCACCGATAACGCAACTGAGCGGTCAAACGCGATATCGCAAAGTCACCATTAGTTGCTGTAACTAGCCCACTGCGAATTGGGTCACTAACCGCAATTAGTTCATCCTCACTAATGGGTATTTCATAAAAATCGCGTTCCTGTGCGGTGATACCCGCCCATTGCAATGTAAAACGAATCTGCTGCTTCGAGGATAAGAACACATCCATTGCGATGCGCGGTTGAAAGTCATCCGCATTGTAAGTTGCAAACAACCGATCTCGGTCATGCAAAAGCCAGTCTTCACGCTGCAAATAATTTAAATCTAGGTCAAATGAAAAACGGTCAGACGGCTGATAAGTCAGTCCAATAGAGGACCTTCTAGTCCAACTACTCAGTTCTTCTTGACGCACACCAAACAAAGCACTGAAAGATAGCTTTTTCGAAGTATTCGTACCGAGGCCGACCTCGCCAACAAATCTATCCTCAACCTTATACCTACCATTACCAAAGCTGTTACGATCATCCCAGCGCGCAGGAAAATAGTTAAACTCAGTACGAACTTCACTCAGGTTTTTAAATGTCCAAGCATTACGGAAAAATAGTCCTGACCGCACAAGTAAGCCGTCTGTATTCCAAGAGTTGCTGACCAACACCGAACGGCGCTTATTCCGCAGGTATTTTAGATCGCGCCCTGTAGACCACGAGTAGGAATAAACCATTGAGGTCACATCGTTGCGCCGAATAAAGCCCAGATCACTAACATCTAAGTTGTCATCCAAATAATCCAACGACAGCCCGTGTCGCACCCCTTGCTTGGGCTTATAGGAAATATCAAGCAAACCACCGTAGCCCGCCTCACTGGCGACTTCGCTGTTAATCAACTGACCATCAATTTGCCATGCGCCATTTTTCGACAACCAATGTGAATCGATTCCATGCACCACAGCCTCATCGTCTGGGTAACTTACCAAAGTGCCCAGATAACCTATGGCGCGACGCCCTTCCCCAACATCCTCATACAACAGGCGCACCACGCCAAAATCTCGACCATCCGAGGTTAAGTTGATTTCTTCGCCTTGATTGACCCCAGAATTAACTGCGCCACGCAAAGAAACCTCGTCCTCAAACGCTCCGAGCACGCCGTAGCGCAAACCACCTGACTGACCCGTGACTTTCACAGCGCCCAACAAATTTGTCGGGCTACCCCGTTCTACGCCCGCAATATCTATATTATCAGGCACGTCTATGCGCGCAGCGCCGCCAATGCGACGAGTATTGAGCAAAGTCGTTGGCTCGCTATTGAAGGTTGATGCAGTGCCTCTCGAACCTCCTCCGCTAGGACTAGAGGTCCTGACCAAACTACGCGGTGTTGTTGTGAAGACTTCCTGCCCCTCTAAAAAGAACAGTCGATTCTCAGGAAAAAAGGTTTCAAACGCGGTGAGGTTGACCACCACATCATCTGACTCCACAGCACCAAAATCAGGGTTTATCGCCGCAGTGACTTGCAAATCTGACGATGGACGCCAAGACAAATCTATACCAACCCGGCTTTCATCTTCGTCTGAGACATCATCAACGGTATGTGAAACAAAGGGAAACGCGGCTATCTGTTGCTTAGACTCAACATTTGGCGTGCGCATTGTTGCCAGGGCTGACATAAAGCGTTTTGATGCAAACGGTAGCGCGGGCCAACTCCAGCGCTCATCAATGTAGGCCACCTTACGATTAATCCAGAACCCCAATTTGCGATCCCCAGACTGTGTGTCTGCAATGGTCATCATAGACCAAGGCAAAAACATCTCGGCGCTCCAACCATTATCCAATACTGCGGTGGCACTGGTCCACGGGCCGTCCCATTCTCGGGAAAACTGGCGCTCAGGAGCCACTTTGCCATCTAAAACAGAGCCACCAAGATTGACCGAAAACCAGTAGCCATAAAGCCCTTCACCGGAGGTGTCTATGGTTATACCAATGGCATCGCGATTGATAAATTCATCACGGCTAGATAACCGCGCGACTAATGTCTCCGGAGGCTGTTCCATAAATGCAGCAATATGCAGACCCTTATCGGTATAAAACATGCGCACATCAGTTTTGTAGCGCGTATCGGCTAGGGTATCGGGGTCAATGACCAACATATTGTCGTAACCGGGGACTTCAGACCAAATAGACTCATCAAGGCGCCCGTCCATAATCATTGGCTCGGGCAAATTTTCAATTTGTGGAATAAGAATATCTACATTGACGCCATCGGAGTCCAAGGACACCACTTCGGAGGTAACGATAGAGTTCGCCAAGGCATTAGTTTTAGGCGCTGGCTTGTTCACTTTCGACGGGGTTATCTGTCTCGACCTAGGCGCTACTGGCTCTGCAGCCGCCGCGCGGGTTGGACTCAGCCGAGTGTTCCAGGACCAAGGCTGAGCAAATCCAGACGCTACAGCGCGTCTTTTCATCTCTTCAATGGACAATCCGTCACAGGCAACTACCACCCGAAAATAAGGCGCCCCATTGATAAGCGTCCTTACTAAATGAGCTTGCTTACCTAAATCGGCTTCAGCCCGCAGCAAATAGTTAGCCGCATTGCTTTTTTCAGTAAAGCTACCCAATACCAGTACTGGCTCAGCATGCAGCAACCCCATCCAAATCAGACCCAGCAAAAGCAAGGCTGAGGATTTAAAAAGACTCAAGACCATTTTGCATTCCCCCTAGCACCGAATATATTAGCGTAGGAGCTTGGTTAAGCACATTTTTTTCATAGGCACGGGAGTGCCGCCTGTCGAAAAAAGGCACGGGGGTGCCGTCTGTCGAAAAAAGACACGGGGGTGCCGAGAGTGCCTCTTCCGAAAACAAAGCCACAGCAATGCCAAGAGTCCGGCGCAGAGGAAATTGCGCACCCTAACTAAGCACCCTTGCAAGGTTTAAAACCTGAGCGTTGTTTAGATCACGTGAGTTCTGTAACGACATAATCAGTCTAAGTCAACCTAAGTCAGCCTAAGTCAGCGCAAGAATTTAGGTGCGCATTGGTAGGCTTTGGGGCAACACTAATTTCCTGAAAACAGACCAGCGTACTGATCGCGCAAGATATTTTTCTGCACTTTACCCATAGTATTCCGAGGCAAGGCGTCAACATTCACCACCGTTTTAGGCTGCTTAAACCGAGCCAACGAGTCCGCCAAATGACTATGTATGGTTGCAATATCGACATGCTCAGCGCTAGGTACTATTACAGCAACAACGGCCTCACCAAAGTCAGCATGAGGCACACCAATCACTGCAGACTCAACCACCCCTGGAATTTTATCGATAAAACCTTCTATTTCTTTTGGGTAGACGTTATAGCCCCCAGAAATTACTAAGTCTTTGGCTCGCCCAACAATAGACAACCTGCCTTCAGCGTCTTGCGTACCGAGATCCCCGGTAATAAAGAAACCATCATCACGAATTTCTTCAGCGGTCTTTTCTGGCATTTGCCAATAGCCCTGAAACACATTGGGGCCCCTAACTTCAATGGTGCCTATCTCGCCATTTTGTACCGGCACACCATCACCATCAGCTATACGCAACTCCTGAGCGGGAAGCGCAAAACCTACTGTTCCAGCCATCCGTTCTCCCACCAACGGGTTAGTGGTATTAATAATGGTCTCACTCATGCCGTAACGCTCGAGAATGCGTTGACCAGTTGCCGCTTCCCAGGCGTTAAAAGTCTGCTCGGTAAGCGGCGCCGAGCCACAAATAAACACCCGAATGCTCGCAACACTTGCGTGGTTTAGACCTGCCTGCTGAAGTAGTCGGGTATAAAAAGTAGGCACGCCCATAAGCACTGAAGCCTGGGGCAGTAGTTGAAGCACTTGAGCGGCATCAAACTTAGGTAAAAAAATCATTGGGGTGGCATTCAAGAGCGCACAATGACTTGCAATAAATAAACCGTGGACGTGAAATATTGGCAGCGCGTGAAGCAGTACATCGTCCTTCTGCCAGCCCCAGCAAGTGCTTAGGCTATGCGCATTAGAGGCAAGGTTAGCATGGCTTAACATAGCGCCCTTAGAGCGCCCGGTAGTACCAGAGGTATAAAGAATAGCGGCCATATCATCCGGTTGCCGCGCCACAGTAGCGGGCACTGGGTTACCAGAGTGTGCTGCTACTCGCTCTAGCAGAGTGCCCTGACCGCCTTCATCCATAGTAAAGGTCTGCACATCAGTGCGTACGCTCTGACCAATAAATAGGGCCGGTTGCGCATCATTAATAAAGTAATCAACCTCGGCTTCGGTATAAGCGGTATTCAAAGGTACGTATACACCACCCACTTTCAGGCAAGCCAAATAAAGCGCCAAATTCTCAGCAGACTTTTCTACCTGCACAACCAAGCGATCAGTAGGCTGTAACCCCTCTGCCACTAGCGTTCGTGCAATATCATTAACTCGCTCTAGAAGGTGCTGATAACGCCACACAGTGCCGTCAGCTAGGCGCAAGGCATCGCCTGATAAATTAGTAGTAAAACTGTTTTCAAGCGCTTGGTAAAAATTGGACATCAACATCCCTCCAGTGAAGTGACTAATATTAACCATAATTTTATGCGCTTTACTGGTTAATCTAAGCTTCGTTGACCTGCCTAGACTAAAACACCTCCACGCCTGCAAACATCCTGCTGTAAAACATTGCAAGCTTAAGCCACCTCTGTTAACTTTTGGTGCATGTATTCCGCAAGGAAGCCCTGCCGGGTTCTTAGCTTTAAGATGAGTAGGGGGAGAGAAGCGGACCACTGAGCTGCAAGCAGCCGTGCTACGCATTGGCGTTCGATTTACTGGTCGCTACGCAAGATCAACAAGTGCAATGAGAGTCGCACTTGCATTCCCACAAAAATAATAAAAATGGGAATTCTCAGCCGCCCTTCGGGGCGGCTATTCTTTTTCTGCCTGGCAATTTCAAGGTATTAACACATCCATTGGTTTGGCGAGCAAACTGCCCACGTGCATGCAAATGCTGTTCCTATCTGAATATATAACTCGTAAACTCAAAGTTTTAGCCTAAAGGTGACGTGTTGTCTTCTCTTACCCCGTTTTTGATCCCCGCTATAGAAAGATCATTCGACGTCGAAATCACCCTGCCCGGCAGCAAGTCAATTGCGCTAAGGCAGTTGGCAATGGCAGCCCTAGCCCATGGCACAACGCGCCTCACAGGGATTCCTGACTGTGATGATGCACAAGCGATGATCGACTGCCTAATCGAGTTAGGTGTCAGCATAGAAACAAATGGCGAAAACACCATTGTCAAAGGCCCAATGGACTTGGGCGACTCAACAGTGCACCTAAATGCCCGCATGAGCGGTGCATCAACGCGCCTGCTTATAGGCATGGCGGCGCTGCGCAAGGGCGTTACGCATATTGACGGCCACGCCTCGCTACGCGCTCGGTCAAATAAACCACTCTTCGACGTACTACACAAACAGGGTTGTACTGTCGAATCAGTAAGCGGTGGGCTGCCAGCAACAATCACGGGCCCAATTGAGGTAAGCCCTAACCTGACAATTGATGGGTCTCTGTCTAGCCAATACATCACTGCGCTATTACTTATCGCGCCAATGACTTGCCCCGCCACCGGTCAAATGATCAACATTTCAGGGGATCTAGTCTCTAAGCCATACCTTGATATTACTTTGAATGAGATGAGTAAATGCGGCGTAAACGCCTACTGGTATGACGAGAAAACAATTTTTGTACAGCAAAGCCAATATCAAAGTGGCCAGCGCACGATAGAAGGCGATGCAACCGCTGCTACCTATTTCAGTGCCCTTGCTACGCTACACGGCGGCACGGTGACCTTAACGAATATCGACCAAACTACGCATCAAGGTGATTATGAATTTTGCGCGGTCATGGAGTTACTGGGCGCTACTGTTGAAAGAAGCGGCTATACACGCATTATAGGCCCCGCTACGCTGCCCGCCTTGCGAGAAGTAAATATGCAGGCGATGCCAGATGCAGCGCTTACACTCATAGCCATGTCGCCGCTGCTGCCAGGCACGAGTACTATTACAGGGTTGCAGTCACTCCACCACAAAGAGTGTGACCGACTTGAATGCCCGGCCACTGAGCTACGGGCCATGGGCATTGATGTAAAAACCACATTAGACAGCGTCACCATTGAAGAAATAGATCTACGTAAGATTGCCCCACACATTCTGACCACCTATCACGATCACAGAATGGCCATGGCATTTTCAATGCTTGGAAGTTGCAGCCACGCATTGCGAGTTGATGATAAAGCAGTGGTCAACAAGACCTACCCAAACTACTGGCTGGACTACAGCAAACTCACCGCGAAGCTGTAATCAACACCTAGCAGATTAGCAACATAAGCGTCCTCAAACGCACCGTCTAAGTGCGCTAGAGCGGGCTTGCCGATGGAAGTTTTAGATAGCTATTTAGCTTAGTTTAGGCGACTTCTTCTTTGGCTTAGCACGACACTCTGTTATCTTATAAAAGAAAAAAGAGAGGGAATTGCATGTCTTCGGGAGATATTTTTGATCATGAAGCTAAAGTATTAGAGGCAGCTGAAGAACTAATCAGCCAAGGCAACGCAGCATCTGACGACCATGAAAAATTGGCTGCCGAGTATAAAAAATTGCTCCGAACAACTAAGCGCATCATTAAGCTCAGCGACAAAAGTGAGCAGCGCCTAACAGCCCTATCCAAAGAAGCCCAAGACACAAACAAACAGCTTGAGGGCTTATCTAACCAGCTTTCAAAATATCTATCACCGCAACTCTACCAATCCATTTTTACAGGTAATAAGGCGGTCGCTAGAACCAGCTCACGTAAAAAGCTCACAGTATTCTTCTCAGACTTATGCGGCTTCACCAATATTGCAGAAAACCTTGAGTCTGAAGATGTGACAGATATGTTGAATCTGTATCTAGAAACAATGACTCAAATAGCGCTCAACTATGGCGCAACCATCGACAAGTATATTGGCGACGGCATCATGCTATTTTTTGGCGACCCTGAGTCAGCCGGAATAAAGGAAGACGCTGTAAACTGTGTAAAAATGGCCCAAGAGATGCAGGACACCTTGCATGGCTTACAAGACAACTGGCATCAGTACGGGCTACAAAGCCCGTTGCAAATGCGCATTGGCATAGCCACCGGCTTTTGTACGGTAGGTAACTTTGGTAGCGAAACGCGTTTGGAATATACGGCTATTGGGTCTGGCGTAAATACTGCCTCAAGACTAGAAGCGGCCGCGGAAAACGGCGAGATATTAATGTCGTTTGACACCTATGCGCTAGTCAGCGACCAAATCCCCTGCCAAGAATTGTCCACAGTGAATCTCAAAGGCATAGGCCCTGTAAGAACCTTTCAGCCCCTGCAAAACCTCGAAGATATTCAAGCATCCATCTCTTTAGAGGTAGGTAGCTCATCGCTTAACGCAAACCTCGCAGCTTTATCGGTAGAAGAACTAGAAGAATTCGAGGCATCGCTACTGCGCGCTTTGGACAAGGTAAAAGGCACAAAAGAAAGCATAGGCAAACAAGAATCGTTACTCTAGTACCGGCATGGTCAAGCCAGGAATTATTGCTTAATAAGCGCCTTTTGCAGCTCTGACATCTGGCACCTAGGAATCGACCTCTGCGCTTTCTACAGCGCAGCGGCCACCGCACACAACCTTAGGTCACTACGCCGCAGCGTGATTCCTACAATAGTTAGTGCAACCTAAAAGTCTTAGGCCTCAAGAAGAATTTGTAGGCCTAAACGACATACCCGCGATAAACAAAAACAGGTCCTTTATCGGTTTCAGCGATTTCGAATTCGAATCGCTGCACACGTCTAGCCATTTCGATAAAGCCCAAGCCGGCCCCTTTGGAACCCTCTGGCGGACCGCTGCGTAAACGCTCTTTATACATTTTACGAAGCTCGGTAGCGTCCTTCATGCTGAGATCAACCAGGCTCTTTTCTAGCGCAGTACTCTTTTCAGAGTCTATAGTGTTCACGGCCTCGATCAAAAAACCTTCTTCCGTGAGACTTATTGCAATAGTACCTACACCATCGCCCGTAGCCGATGACCGTGTATCTGCATAACGAATAATGTTCTGCGCTTGTTCAATGAACACGCCGAAGACCTTCTTTGCCACACTGTCTGTGGAATCTGTTTCTGAAAGCTGATGCCTTACGGGGTTAGAAATAGACGTCAGCAAATCTTCGGACAGAGGGCCTGAGTAACAAAAAAGAGTCTTTCGCGCTTGCATGAACTTATGTAGCTCTAAAGTTGCATCACTTACCATCTGAAAATATCCTTATATTTATAGAAACTAACGACTACTCGTCTTCAGCGTCTGCGCCGGATTCACTCGGCATTTCGACAAGTTCAAATTTACATTTGATCATATCCTCAGCAAAGTCTTCTCCTGCCTCGAGCATGGTGTCGTCGTCTAAGCGGTAGTTCCAATTGACGCTTACCGCTACTCCGCTTTCGGCTTTTTCTTCAAAGAATTCAAAAAAATCGAAGAAAAACTTTGCCGATGAGCTATTAAAGTAAAAAAGCTCCAACTCCACCGTATATGAACCAGTGTCTGGCACTGAGTTTCTTAACTCTGTCATCACCGGGCTGGAAAATTCCTGGATATTTTCAGGATAGCACTCGCCGACAATGCGGCAATTGGTTGCTGAAATTTCTATCAGGGGGGTTCTTTGAGTAGCTGCTAATTGCATTTGTTATACCTCCTCTACGTCCGAAACTAGGGTACTGGATTCATCGTCATTTAGTGAAAACGCCAATAAAGTAAGGTCGTCGCGGTAAGGCGCGCCCCCGCGATACAAGTCAACACTCGTCATAATATTCGTTACTAAACTGTCAGGCGTTGCTTGCTTGGTATTCTGCAACGAACGCATCACGCGTCGTCGACCGAATGCTATCGGCCTATCTTCTGCACTCATAACGTCCGTAATTCCATCCGTTAGCATCACAAAAGCGCCACTAAGATTTTCGATTACGTGCGTATTAAATTGAAATTCGCCCGAAGTCTTAGAAGAACCCACAGACCGTCTATCACCCTTAACTTCTGACGCACCGTCTTCGCCGACTAAGAACAACGACGATTTAGCCCCTGCATATTCCAATCGACGCTCTTTGCGGTGGTATATACACACTCCGCCATCAAAGCCTTCGTCAATTTTCTGGTTAGACGCATCTTGCTGACTTAATGTTTCCATCACCAATTCATTGGCTTTAGTCAGATAATCACCTGCGTTTTGCGCATAAGTCTCGTCGATGGCTTTATCCAATACAGAGCGAGCAATAATCGACAAGAACGCCCCTGGGACGCCGTGACCAGTACAATCGACCACCGCAATATATACGCGCTCTGGCAGGCTGCGGACAAAGTAAATGTCTCCACCAACCAAATCTCTAGGACGCCAATGCACCTTAAACGATATGTCACCTGGATATTCTTTAGGCAACAATGCGTTTTGCAAACGCGCTGCGTAGCGGATTGAACTGTCTATCTCATCTCGAGTACGCACAAGTTCTTCAGTTCGCGCATTGATGAGAGACGCCACTTCATCGGACATACGAGAGAAAGCGACACCCATCAATTCAATAGAAGCACGTTCTTTCGTTTCATCGTCACCCGAAGCCAATTCACTACGCATATGATCTATATCGCTGATCATCATTTCTTTTGGACCGCCGTCTAGTTCAGTGGCCAGAATTTCCATTTTGGAGAACATCAAATTGTCACGTTCTTGGCGGCGTCTACCACGATCAACCCGCTGCTCTTCAGAGTTAATAAGATGTTCTCGATACTGGTCTATAGTTTGCGATAAGCGCCCAACCTCGTCTGTAGATGAAGCCAACAACTTGTTTCTAGGCGGCATCTCTAGCGATAGATCACCCTCAGACATCCCTCGCAAAATGCCAATTGCTGCGGCGATCTGACCAAACGCGCCAATGGTTAGCGAAAGAATTACAACCACAACAAAAAGCGCCACAGCGGCAATGGTGTAATAAGTATTATTCGTTGTTTTCGCTTGGGCCGCGACATTCTCGCTTTGATCTTTAAAAATCAGCAAACTGATCTCTTCTGCGGAAGCCTGATAACTGAGTGGAATGGAGGTCATGGATACACCGAGGTCAGCAACCACATCACTAAAAGTAGCATCAGAAGACAACTGCGCGCGCGTCTCAGCATCAGCAATTAGCCGGCGCAGGTTAGACACACCGTACTCTTCCTCAACTATCTCATCGTCACCGTAGTATTCGTCCAAACTAATAGACTTGCCACTAGAGCGTACAGCCAAACGAACTTCAAAGTCCTCGCTGAACAGCTCTAAGTTATCGACTAAGTTCTTACCAATAACAACCAAGGCAACCGCTTCATCGTCTGCACCACGCAGACCAAAACTGATTGAATCGTTGATTGAAAGTGCCTTGTCACCTGAGAGGTCGGTGATGCGCACAATATTACGCGTGGGTTGATCAATTGCGGTACGCAAAAAACTATCAAAATTCAGGAAAAAATCTGGACGTGCATCCTTGCCGCATGGGTCAGCGCCCTGCAGAAACAAACCGGACATGCAGTAGACCTGACGACCGGTAACGGTATAAGCCATGACAAAGCTGATTTCTTCCAGCTCTATCGCCTCTTCAAATACCTGGTCAAACAACCCTTGAGCCAAATCTGTTCGGTCAGCTGCTAAGGCTGCAATTAGCGGATTTTCATCGCCGTCTGCGGAAAAGACATTTTCCAGTGGATCCCAAAACATAGTGATGTCCGGCGAACCTAACTCTGGATCAAACTTTTCTACCGAGCGTTCAAATTGCGCGTCTGAAGCAGATAACCACGCCGCACTGTAAGTCTGAGCTAGAGATTCAGAGGTGAAAGCATCTGAAGCGGACTTAAGCGTCTGGGTGGAATAAAAGAAAATGCTGAAAATCACCGTAAAACCGGCTATCAACAGTGTTACTAGCTTATTGCGTATAGACATATATTTCTGGCCTTAACCTAATATTGGGTCTGAGTAAGAACTAAAATTCGGGCGTCGCTTGGTCTTTTAGTCGCTTAACTTGTACGCAACAGTCATGACAACGTCAGATACCACCACAGCGCTACCCTCTGACTCATAAGGAGAGAACTTCAACGTTTCCATATATCTCATAGCCGAACGGTCAAACATTCGTCGCGGCTTTGATTCAACAATCACTGCACCAACGGCATTGCCTTCCACATCAACATTGAACTTTACTTTAACTGTGCCGCTCACACCGTAGGATTTTGCTCTGCGCGGGAAAGACGGTGTTCCTTTTTCAACTAGCTCAACTTCAACCTCGCCTACGCCATCAACCTTACCGGAGTAGGACTCTGCAAAGGCCGAGGGTACGCTAAAGACCAAGGAGACCAATACCAACCCAGTCGCTCTTAGCAGTGACATTTGCTTACCCATTCGTAACACCTCTTTCTTTTCACCAAATTCATTTTTTGCGGATAGGCCTCGCCAAAATCTACCGAACACGACATGCCCGAACGTTAGCAAACTCCCCACTATGTGACCGCTGAGCTTAAAAAAACTACCGACCGATCACCTTTAGTGTACAAGAGTCGACATATCGGTTACAACGAATGAACGGTAAGTAAGCATTAAAAAGGCGCTTTTTTTTTCAAATCACCCACTAGAGACTGGAAATATTTGCATGGAAAAATGCGCCCACAAATGGCAAATTTGCCCAGTTTTCCTGAGGATCTCGTGATAACATTGACCCCTCAACAACATATATAGTGGATAAGGTATATTTAGCTCGATGAGTTCTCACACAAAATTTGAGATCACCTTCTGGGGCGTGAGGGGGTCTGTGCCAACACCAGCGCAACACACTCGAAAATATGGGGGAAATACCCCATGCCTTGAAGTCAGGGTTGGCAATAATCTACTTTTGATAGACGCAGGAACTGGTATTTGCAGATTTACTGAGAGACTAGCAGAAGCTCAAAACCAGGACTTGGATATTACAATTTTGCTCAGTCATACCCACTGGGACCACATTCAAGGGCTACCATTCTTTAAACTTGCATTTAACCCAGCGAACAACATAAAAATTTACGGACCCAAGAGGCCCGGATTTACCCTACGCAGCTGTTTAGAAGCTGCTATGACACCGCCAAATTTTCCGGTTCCATTCGACATGCTAGCTGGCGTCAGCGAGGTCAACGAAATAGAACCGGGCGCGTCCGTTGAACTAGATGGTGTAACGATTTCCACTGCAGAGTTAAACCACCCAGACGGCAGCATCGGTTTTCGTATAGAGCACGAGGGTAAAAGCCTAGCGTATTGCCTAGACCACGAACATGAAGAACACGATCAAGTCCACCAAGGCCTAGCAAAGCTGGCCCAAGGCGCCGACGTGTTGATTTTTGATGCAGCCTACTCAGATGAGGACTATCCCCGATTCAAAGGCTGGGGACATTCAACTTGGCAAGTAGGCTATGAAACAGCACGGCAGCTTGACGTAAAGACGCTCGTTCTCTCCGGCTTCAACCCGGATCTTACCGACGATGCCTTAGATGCAATTACACACTTAACCAAAGACATGACGGGTAATACTGTTGTGGCTAAAGAAGGCGATTCGCTAGCGCTTTAAACCAGCCTATATTCGGCAGAACTTGTTTCAGATTAAGCCCGCAATAATCTAAGCTTAGCGACAATTACTTTCTTCTAAATCAATCAATGGAACCTCGAGACGTTATGGAAGACGCAGAAAAGAAGGAAAAGATTGCAAAAATCTTACCCGCTTTAAGCCCCAAAGATATCGACGATTTTTTACCCTTCCTCGAGGAAAAACATGCCGAAGGCGGAACAATTTTAGTCTCCCAAGGTGATACTGACCGCGACTTGTATTTACTACTCAACGGCTCCTTTTCTGCCTTTTATAAAATTCGCGTCAATTTGACCGCCGTTTCGACCAATGTGGGTAACTGGCCAGGCCCCAGTCTTCTCGGTGAAGTCAATCTTGTGTTGGATAACACAAGAACAGCCACCGTTGTCGCTCGGGAGCCCTGCGATTACTTATATCTATCGAAAGAAACCTTCGACGAAATCAGTGAAAAATGCCCCGCTATTGCAATTAAAATTCTCACAGCGTCAGCAGCCATCATTAACGGCCGTTTCGAATCAATGCGCAAAACCATGTACTCGAGCATTATTCACGACAGCCCCACCGTGCCAGTGGGTATAACACGTCTTGGGCGCCTGCTTGGCAACTGGAGCCGTGTACCCGACGAGATCAGCAAAAAGCTATTTGCAGATTTTGAGGGCGAAAACTTCAATAGCTAAAGCAACTCCCTCTTCTGCGTAACGGCTGGCCCCGCAGCCAGCTTCAATGGCGATATATACGAGCTTAAGTCGTTAACCTCTGATAACTTTAGTACTTACACAGGGCCAAAATACGGCTAACTAGTAGAGCTAACAAAAGGGGAGAAAGATGAGCGAAACAACAGAAATGGGTCTATTCGAGACCATGTATAATTGCCGCGCCATGCGCAAGATAGACACCAAAGAAGTGCCCGAAGCGCATTTACTGAAGCTTATAGGCGCAGCTAATCAAGCACCCTCAGGGTCTAATACCCAAGGCGCACGCTGGATTTTAGTAAGAGACCCAGAAACCAAAGCGCAACTAGCGGAGCTGAACAGAATTGGCGTAGAAAGCTACCTAGCGCCTTTAGTGGACAACCCTGGCAGCCTTTCCCACCAGCCAGCAGACAAACGCCAGCGCATGGTTAATGCGGTGGTATGGCAAAAGGAGCATTTACACGAAATACCCGCTTTGATCATTGCGTGCATGGATTTCGGCGAGAAACCAACGCCAGCAATGGTCGCAGGCGGGAACGGTTCTATATGGCCGGGTATTCAAAACTTACTTTTAGCCGCCAGAGCCCTAGAGCTAGGCGCAGCTCCGACTACATTGGCACTGACAAACCCAGAAGCCGTGGCCAAAGTTTTGCACCTACCGGACTCAATGCACGCCTATTGCCTTATCCCAGTGGGCTACCCATTAGGCAAGTTCGGCCCTGTTACCAGAAAGCCAATGGAAGAAATTCTCCGCTTTGATCGTTGGTCTGACTAAAGTCAGATAAACCGATCTATTGCTGAACTTGGGTTGAACTCGTGGTGAAGCAAGTTCAACCTTAGGTCGACTCAGCCATAAGCTTGCATCTACTCAACTATTTACAGTTAGCGCAAGCATACTTTGTCTTTAACAGCCAACTTGATTACCATCGCGCCATGGCCTTGTAGTTCAAT
>OJIR01000026.1_pt1 | contig 49179 bp, 41 predicted proteins | sample 1595711 | NCBI WGS metagenome assembly OJIR01 (sample SAMN05416846, study PRJEB24817) | seawater metagenome | isolation source: Sea water | place: Canada:Atlantic | collected 2013-07
GCAAAGTAATAGCGGTTAAATTTAGTCCCACAATAAGTGTGACCAGTAAAAGGGCAGTAGCATAAACCAAGGGTCTAGCCGCCTCGACATTAGGGCTTTGAAAACCAACGTCATAAATATGAAAACCTAGGTGCATAAATTTACGGTCTAGGTGCAAGTAAGGGAAGCTGCCATCTATCGGCAATGTAGGGGCCAACTTGACCACACCCACCAACATAAGCGGGGCAACCTCACCAGCAGCTCGCGCCACCGCCAAAATTACGCCGGTCAATATTGCAGGGCTTGCCATTGGCAATATAACTTTGAACAGTGTTTCTGCTTGGGTTGCGCCAAGCGCCATGCTGCCTTCGCGTACAGAGCGAGGAATTCGAGTGAGTCCTTCTTCGGTCGAAACAATGACCACTGGTACCGTTAATAGGGCCAAGGTCAACGATGCCCATACCAGCCCGGGCGTACCAAATGTTGGCGCTGGCAAAGACTCTGGGAAAAACAATTGGTCGAGATTTCCGCCTAAAAAGTAGACAAAAAACCCGAGCCCAAATACGCCATAAACAATGGATGGAACACCGGCCAAGTTGTTTACCGCTATGCGGATAATGCGCACCATAAGGCCTTGTTTTGCATACTCACGTAAGTAGACGGCTGCAATGACGCCAAAGGGTGTGACAATTAAGGACATTAACAAGACCATCAGCACGGTACCAAAAATGGCTGGAAAAACACCGCCCTCAGTATTTGCTTCACGAGGGTCTTCTGACAAAAAGCGCCATAGGTTGTTGAAGTATTGCCCCGTCTTTTGCCAAGCATTCATTGCGTTAGGCTGCCAGGCGTGAAGTATATCTGCCACGCGTACGTGAATTTTTATATCATCAGCGGTAGTGATGACCAATTCGTCTTGATCAAGCTCACGGTACAAACTGCGCAGTTTTCTCTCACTGACAGCGTACTCTGCGGCAAGCTTCGCTTGCTCTGCGTCTATCTCTTCGAGCCGCTCAGTGTCTTCACTTGCTTTGAGCAATAGCCCGCGCTCTTCCAAGCGCAAGCGCTCTAACCGGTTATTGATATTATTTAGGATGCCGCCTTCTAAATCGCTGATTTGATCGCGGATATTATTCGCAGCTGCAATACTTTGATTGAGCGCTGAGACCAAAGTCGGCCCGCTAATTGGCGCGGAAGGATCTGCGCCAGTGACTAAAGAGGTCGGCACGCCGTAAGCATTGCCCCACTCTATGCGCTCTAGGACTATGACACTGTTAGGCTTAGTTCTTTGACTAATTTGATCGACAAAAATCCATCTAAAATCAGGCGCGCTGATTTTTCGATTACCGGTTTTGACCAACCAACGATCCATGATTTCTGCATTAGGCTGCACCCATTGCGGATTACCACCGGACTCAAGAAATTGCTCAACCGATACTTGATCTAGTTCAACAAACTCACCGAAAACCTGCTGCACCTGTGCGGTTTCGGTTGTGTAGGTAATTAAATCCACATCTGCCGGCCAAAAGTGAGCCAAGCCTTTAACTGCAATGAGTAATAAAATACCTACTACCGCAGAGATACTCAGCCCAACGGCTGCCGCATTCATCCATATCCAAGGCTCACCAGAAGCAAACCAACTACGGAAAAAAGAATTAGATTTAGCCATTTTAGAGACTTCCATAGCGCGCGCGCAGTCGTTGGCGCACAACTTCCGCAAGGGTGTTGAGTGCAAATGTGAACATAAATAAAACCAGTGCAGCTAAGAACAAAATACGATAGTGGCTACTGTCTACCTCAGCTTCGGGCAATTCCACGGCAATGTTGGCTGCGAACGTGCGCATGCCTTCAAAAATATTCAGGTCCATTAGCGGGGTGTTGCCGGTGGCCATAAGTACAATCATGGTTTCACCCACAGCTCGACCCATGCCGATCATTACGGCGGAGAAAATGCCTGGACTGGCTGTGAGCAAAACGACTTTAACCAATGTCTGCCAGGGTGTGGCGCCCAAGGCCAGCGAACCGCGAACCAAATGTGTAGGTACCGCGTAGACCGCATCTTCAGCGATAGAAAAAATGGTGGGTATAACAGCTAAGCCCATGACAATACCTACAACCAATGCATTACGTTGGTCATAATTAAGCCCCAAGACATCTCTGAACCAGGTTCGACTATCGCCGCCAAAGAATTGTTCTTCAAAGAAGGGGCCCGCATCAAATGCGAGGTAAATAGTAATAACGATAAGTGGCGTAACAATTAGCCCGTACCACCCGGCAAATCGCGCGGTGAATTTTTCTGGGAACTTTGACCACAGTAATGCGAAAAGAAATAACCCGGCGGGCAGGACAAAGAAAATACTCAAAACGCTGGAAAGCTTTTCTTCAATGATGGGCGCCAACCAAAGGCCACCAATAAAGCCGAGAATGACCGTTGGCAGGGCTGCCATAATTTCAATACTCGGCTTCACCCAAGCACGCATGGCTGGGGCCATAAAGTAGGCGGTGTAAATTGCACCCATAATGGCAATGGGCACTGCAAAAATCAGCGCGTAGAACGCAGCTTTAAGTGTGCCGAAGGCCAGCGGGGTTAACGAGAACTTTGGCTCAAAGTCATTGTCCGCAGAAGACGACTGCCAGCTATACAAAGGTTCTTCGTAACCTTCATACCAAACTTTGCCCCATAAACTGCTGATGGATATCTCTGGATGCTCGTTCTCCAGGTGAAAGGTTTGCACCAGTGAAGGACTTTGCGCTGACACTAAAAGGTTTGATCTAGGCGATATAGCGATAACTGCGTCAGGATTTATACCTGCGGCAAAATCCGCCAGTACGCGCCCTGATGTGGGGTAGAGGAGTGTCAGGTCACCTTGGCCATCTACCGCCATAAAGCCTTTACGTCGCGGCTCAGTAATTATGCGAACACTTGGGCGTTCTACCTCAAACTGACGCATGGGTTCTAACTGCGTGCCGTTCTTGCTGACAAAAATACCCCATTGGGTAATGACGCCGGCATCGTCTGCAACTACCAAAGAATAACGGCCTAGAAGGGCAGTGACTGCTGTGACCTCATTACCGTTAGTCGCCAAAGAGCCTCGGTAAAGGCGCGCTATTTTGTTTTTCGGTTTAATACCAATGACATCTAGGTCACCGGAGGCACTTACCGCGTAAAGCCATTGATTTCTGGGACCAAGGAAGAGCGATTTCACGTCAACTAGTGATGACACAGAAACCTCAAATGCTTTAGGCAGTGGGTATCCGGTTTCAATTTTATTGAAGTAGCGCAGATTAATTGTAGCGCCTGCGTTGCTGGCAATGACCAGTTCATCGTCCAACCACTGCGCGTCAAATGATTGAATATCACCCATGCTCTGTGGTGTTTTAGAGAAGGGAAATTCTAATTTGGGGGTTAGTCGCCGAGTGCCGTCATCAAAGTCGACAATGTACTGCGCGCTAACAAATAGCAGCCGATTTTGTTCATCAAGTAGGGCGTAGGTGTCTACGGTGGGGTACACACGCTGTGCACTCTTAATATTTAACCCAAGATTATAGGCAGCGATAGGCTGCCCAGATTCTGCGTCGTAAAAATCTAAAATGCCTTTCGAGCTTATTCTAAGAATGGCTTCGCCGTTTTCGCTGACGTCCACCAGTAAGGGTTGGCGCTCAACCACAGCAAAGTCCAGGTAGCTGTCTATGCTTGCAGGCAGCAAGATAGGCGCTACTACCCAGAGAAGGTAAGCAAATATGGTCGTAATGGCGCCGATCACAGCAGCGCCCCCCAGACCAACCACCCATTGGGTTGCCTTGTTAGACCAGTAGCGCTTGCGCGACAACCGGCCAGTCTGAACTAAATCATCCATAGATTTTGCTTACCTAACTAAAAACTAATACAGCTTGCTTACAGAAGCTTGCGTAATTCTCGCTCAGCTACTTCGGCGGAAACAGGCACATAGCCATCTTTTTGCACAATAGCCTGTCCTTCTTTGGACAACACTAGAGTAAGGAATTCTCGTTCAATTGGCGAGAGAGGCTGACCGGGTTTTTTGTTTACATATACATATAGGTATCTGGCGAGTGGGTATGCGCCTGAGCCTGCATTAGCCTTTGTCGCTGCTACAGCTTCGCCACCCTCAGCTGCAATGGCTAGGGCCTTAACACCCGATGTAATATAGCCAATACCCGAGTAGCCAATGCCGTTGAGCGATGATGCTACAGCTTGCACAACCGACGCAGACCCAGGTTGTTCGTTAACACTGTTTTTGAAGTCACCTGAACACAGGGCAACTTTCTTGAAGTAACCATAAGTGCCTGATACGGAGTTACGACCATAAACCTGAATAGGACGGTCGTTCCAGCTGCCCTCTAAGCCAAGATCGCCCCAGCTATCAAGGCTATCAGAACCACCACAACGACGAGTGGTAGAGAAAACTGCATCCACCTGTTCAATTGACAGGGCATCCAATGGGCTGTCCTTGTGCACGTAAACGGCCAAAGCATCAATGGCTACGCGAATTGCCGTTGGCTTATAGCCGTGGCGGGTTTCAAAGGCTTCAATTTCTTTGTCCTTCATCGCCCGGCTCATTGGACCAAAGTTCGCAGTGCCTTCGGTAAGGGCAGGGGGCGCAGTAGAAGATCCCGCGGCCTGCACCTGAATATTTACGCTAGGGTAATTGCGCTTGAACCCTTCGGTCCAAAGGGTCATCAAATTAGCTAACGTATCTGAACCGATACTAGACAAATTGCCGGATATACCTGAGGCCTGTTGGTATTCCTTTAACTGAAAAACTTCAGTGCTTTGCGCCTGAGACGCTTTTTCTTCAACATCAATTGTCTGTACGTCAACTGTTGTCATGGCTACAGGTGCCTGTGCAGCTGAGGGTTGTTTTTTCACTGGTGCTTCAGGACTGCCACAGCCGATAATGACTAGGCCTAAACCCAAGACAGTCAAGAAACGCAAACTGTTAGTTATCACTAATTTCATAATTCATCCTATTCAATGATTTGGTAATTATTAGATTTGTTTGAGAGATACAATTAAGCACCCGTTACAGTTGCATCGGCCTGCTTAAAATCGCAATAAAATTTGCTGCCGACATTAATTTTGCTCTGAATTTTCAGCGCAGAACCATGGCGGCGGAGAATGTGTTTAACGATGGCTAGGCCTAAGCCAGTGCCGCCTCTTGATCGAGAACCAGACATATCTACTCGATAAAAGCGTTCGGTCAAACGATGTAAATGTTCTTCGGCTATGCCGAAGCCTTGATCGGCTACTTGCAGTCGAGCCACGCCATCAATGTCTAACCACGAAATCTCAATGGCCTTGCCAGCAGGGCTGTACCTAATGGCATTTGTAAGTAGATTGACGCACACCGAGTGCAATTCTTTGGTTATACCATTAATGGTCATTGTCGACTCACAGCGGACAGTGATTTGGTTTTCTGCCGTCTGTAGTCCTTGCACTTCAAGAAGGGCATTTTGCAACATGGGCGCCACTGCAATAGGCACTTCCATGTCCATCGGCGCACTAGACTCCAGCTGAGTGAGTAACAGCAGGTCGTCCACTAACGACTGCATGCGTCGCATTGGGGAGTCTAACTTGTCGATCAACGACAAACGCAAATCATCAGATTGCTCGGTGTCGGTCATTGTTTCTAGGTAACCGTTCACCACGGTCAGGGGCGTGCGCAACTCGTGAGAAACGTTGGCGACAAAATTTTGGCGCATGGTCAGCAGTCTATTCAGTGCAGTTATATCACGGACCAAAATCACTTTACGTTCTATGCCCACATCAAATCTGCGCGCTTCCATAATTTGTTCCTGGTCGAAGGGCGACGTGAACTCCAGTGGATCGGTGAAACTTGATGCATTCAAAAATGCTACAAAGTCAGGGTTTCTAACAATTGTGGAGAGACCCAGACCAATGTCACGATCATTTAAGCGTAGTAGCTTCTTTGCCGAAGTGTTCAGACTGTCTATTTCCCCAGTGGGCCCGAGGATAATCACGGCATCTGGAATGACTTCCGCAAGATCATATATTTGCCGCAACCTTGCAGTGATGTCTTTGGTTCTTTCACGCTCTTTTTGAATCACGCGATACGGCTCGTAAGCCAGTTCGAACCAGCCATCTAGCCCGTTCTTAGGGGGGGTCAAAGGTCGCTTAGTCCATTTCTGCACCTTTTTAAATTCTCTGTTTTGCAGAGCAATCCAAATCATCGCCGCAACAAATAAACCCCAGCCTAGGTATCCAGAAGCAGCACCAATCACGGTGGCGGCGACCAACAAACTTACAAAAATTGTCTTTGATTGTGGGTGGTTCATTTCACTGGTATGCCCGGAGTTTATTAACCGCATTTACAGAACAATTAGCTTGCTCTGCAAATGTGACAGTTTGATGACAGTTTGCTGACAAAGCCAAGACAATAAGACAATAAGACAATGACACTGCCAGCAGTGCTGATCTAATCTTAATGCTTGAAACTAATATCGAACATCAGGCGTTTGAAAGATTCCTCAGTACCAAAATCTACATTGCGATCGTTAAGGAATAACGAACTGCTGAGGCTGATTTTTTTGCTTAGTGCATAGCCTGTTTTCAGAATATGACCTTCGCCATCAGTGCCACCGCCAATGAAATCAGAGTCTGAGAAGGCCGCAAAGACCGCATCTGCTTCAAGGTCTCTATATTCCCAGCCAAAGCTCCATTTATTAGCTTTGACTTTTGCGCCTAAGGAATAACCCGTCTCGAAGTCATCTGCATCTAAATTTTGTACATAATCTGCGAAGAGGGTGACCTTACCCAGTTCAGCGGGAATGCCGATTTCAGCGAAACCTTCGATATTCTGGAAGCCATTGAGGTACCCACCGTTAGCGTCCAAGCGGTTGTCGTTAGCAGCAACGCCGAAGAATGAACCCGCGCCTTCACTTGCGGTAATGTTGTAGTAACCCAAACCAAACAAAACACTGACATTATTTGCTAGTTTGAAGTTTGAACCTACTTGGCCACCAAGCAAGATCAAGTCAGCGTCGCCCTTATTTTCGTCGACCCATGAGCCTAAACCGGTAGCAAAAATACTGCCTTTGTTGTAGCTAGCAGTCACACCCTCAGGTCTGACATCGCCATCCCAAAGAAGCCCGGTACCGCCCACTCTTTTCAGCGGATTTTTGAATTTACCGGCTTGCACTGAAATATCTGAGTTGGGTAAGTTCCAATTCACATAAGCAAGATCAAGATTAATGGCTTTGGACGAGGAAACACTACCCAGAGTCTGGTTAGCAGAAGTAGGGTCACTGCTGCCACTGGCTAAACCAAAGCCCACTGACACATCTTCATTAATTGGCGCTACAAGAGCAACGCGACTCCGCAGGCGGCTTCTATGCCTATCATCTTGACCTTCAATATCAAAGGACTCCTGCCTGAAGCGAAAGTCGCCCTTGAATTTTATCCCCTCTAGCGCTTTAGCCTGAGCAACAGTCTGCGCTGATACGACAGGTTTAGAGGAAGTAATGGTTTGTGCTTTTTCGTTCTCAAGCGCATCTAATCGCGCCGTAAGTTCAATCAATTGTGCCTGCAACGCTTGAATGGTTGCCTCTTGTTTTGCAGACGCTGTGCTTACTTCTGCTTGGGTTACTCCAGTAGCGCCCAGTAAAAGCAGTAGCGCTGATATCGCTCTTAAATTCATAGTTAGTTCCTAGTCAAAGTGTAGTCAGACGATATTGCATATCTAATGTTACAGCTTTATTACGTTTTGACAGTTTAATATCTAAATTTATAGGCCGCGTTTGAAGAATATTTTCGAGGTAAAGGCAAACAAAAAAAAGACCGAGGAGGGCATTACGTCTCTTCGGTCTTTTACACGCAGACAGCTTTTTCCAAACTGCTGTTCTCTTTATCTTTTTATCTTTTTATCTCTTTCTTTCTCTCTTTCTCCCGCCACCTCTTTCTCTCTTTTTCCCTACCTCTCTCCTATGGTCAGGCTCAGGAGGGATTAAGAGGTCAGGGTTCTACACTTCCATTGGCTTCAACAGCTTGGGCCACTGTTCCATAGTGCTCTCAATGGCTTCGCCAATAGCTTCAACCGTCCAGGGCGCATCCATGGCATCTTTCTCTGCCAATACTTGTGACTGCCAAGACAATAAAGAGGTGCGGTTACCGGTTACACAAAACTGGCGGCCTGTAACCTTCGCCGCATCATCCGTGCACAACCAAGCAATAGTCGGAGCAACTTTTTCAGGCGCCATTCGGTCAGCCAACTCTGGTGTATCAGGCATCAAATCTTCGGTCATACGCGACAGCGCGGCAGGGGCTAATACGTTTACGGTAATACCGTACTTCATACCTTCCAATGCCAATACACGCATAAAGCCTGCAACACCGGCCTTAGCTGCGCCATAGTTTGCTTGACCAAAATTTCCAATCAAACCTGAGGTAGAACTGGTCATAATAATTCGCCCGCCTTCGCCTTGGGACATCATTTGCTGCCAAGCATGTTTGGTAGCCAGATAGCTGCCGCGCAAATGCACGTCAATTACCGCGTCCCATTCCGCATCGGTCATGTTCTTAAAAGAGCGATCGCGCAAAATGCCGGCGTTATTGATAAGAATGTCTAAACGGCCAAAATGATCTACCGCAGACTTCACCATAGATTCAGCCGCGCCATCGTCGGTAACAGAGCCATAGTTAGCTGCCGCTTGGCCACCAGCGGCTTTAATTTCGTCAACCACTGTGTCTGCCATAGAGCTGCCACTGCCTGTGCCGTCTCTTGATCCACCCAGATCGTTAACTATTACCGCCGCGCCTTCATGAGCGAGCAACATTGCGTGAGCGCGACCCAGCCCGCCACCTGCACCCGTTACGATTGCGACCTTGCCTGTTAATTTACCCATTTTCGTTCCTCTTTCTTTAGTCGTTTATTAGTCTTTTAGAAATTTGTAATGATTTAGCTGGGTGTAAATATATACGCCGCGTCAAAAATTCGAAAGCAGCATTGAGTCAACCTGCACTTGATAAGTCTGGGATATCTCTAGTTACTCCAGCGCCACAGCGTTTCCTTTAATAGCAATTATCATTGCGGCAGTTTAACTGGCCTCATTTTCATTACAGCAAAGTGCCGGCTGCGCGCATTTGCTAAAGTGCTTTCCAGTAGGGGCGACAGGTATACAACCTAACACCCAGCGATTAGCAGTTGACCGTAATACACTGTAGGTGGGATGCTCTTTATCTCTTATAGGATGTCTTTTTTGGGGAGTTTTATGCGGTTTTTTAACATCTTGACGATCTTGGCAGTGGTTCTTTCCAGCAATGTTTATGCAGAAGAATATAAGGCTCCACGTGGACCAGACGGCGTACACCCTGACCTTAACGGCTTATGGCAAGCAGTGGGCAGTGCCCACTACAATATCGAAATGCATACCGCTAGCCATTCACTGCAATTACGCGAAGGCCCCCATGGCCCACTGCCTGCAGTAAAAACACTATATCTCGGCGCAGTTGGCGCGGTACCTCCGGGTGTTGGCGTAGTAGTAGGCGGTAGTATCCCCTATCTACCAGAAGCACTGGCAAAGAAAAACGAGAACAAGGCTAACTGGATAGATCGAGACCCAGAGGTGAAGTGTTATCTTCCAGGCATTCCACGCGCCACTTACATGCCTCAACCTTTCCAAATTTTCCAAAGTTCCGACTCGGTTTTCATGGCCTATCAATACGCTGGAGCCGTACGCGAAGTTTATATGAATGATCCCGGCGAAGCGCCAGTAGACAGCTGGATGGGCTGGTCTGCGGGCAAGTGGGAAGGCGAGACTCTAGTGGTAGAAGTCACCGGGCAATATGCCTCAACTTGGTTTGACCGCGCCGGCAATCACCACAGTGACCAGATGAAAGTTACCGAACGTTATACACCCATGAGTCCTTATCATTTGATGTATGAAGCAACCATCGAAGATCCATTAACGTTCTCTGAACCTTGGACAATCAAAATGCCGCTTTATCGTCGCATGGAAGAAAATGCGCAGATGATGGAATTTCGATGTGTAGAATTCGTTGAAGAGCTGATGTTTGGTGAGTGGCGTAGAAAGCCTTTGGCGCGCTGAAGCCGTTAGCTTTTTAAAAAAAGCCCTTAGCGTCTTAAAGAAGCCCTTAGCTTCTTAAACAAAAAGCCCTTAGCTTCTTAAACAAAAAGCCGTTAGCTTCTTAGACAAGAGGCGACAAATTGGTAAAAATACCAGGTAGTTAAGGCTGCCTAGTTAAAATTCAAGAATAAGAATAAGAATAAGAGCACGAGAAAGAGAAAGAAAAGAGAAAGAAAAGGAAAGAAAAGAACTCGGTTACTCTGCGGTAGCTTTAATCTAACTTTGATTTAACTGTCTGATCTATACAGGTGTTTTATGCTTAATCTGCAAAGGGCTATGTCCTTTTCAATCATCCTTAGTGCTGTTGCGTTCGCGCAAATAGTTCTCGCCGACACCAAACCCCAACAGCATGTACCAAACCTTAGTGGCACTTACGACGTTGCCACGCTGACGCCACTTGAGCGGCCAAAGGCCTTCGGTAACGAACTTTATTTAGCCCGTGAAGAAGCAGAAAAAATCCGCCTCGCCGACGTTGAACGTAAAGCTGAGACCAACGAGTTAAGCGATCCAAACAGACAAGCGCCACCCGTAGGCGGTGATGGATCTCCTGGTGCTGCAGGTAATGTGGGCGGCTATAACGCATTTTGGATTGATAACGGCGATAACTCTTTTAGTGTTGACGGCAAGTTTAGAACCTCAATTTTGACCCAACCGGAAAATGGTCGACGTCCCGCGCTTACAGCTGACGGACAAAAAGCCAGAATGGCGAGGGTAAGAAATTACCGTCCAAACCAAGGCTCAGCATGGTGGATTAAGGAAGCTCGTCAAGGACCCTTTGATGACATGGAACTGCGTCCATTGGCAGAAAGGTGCATCCTTGGGTTTGGTCCAGTCGCCGGGCCGCCAATGTTTCCAGCTCTGTACAATAATGTGAAACGCATTGTGCAGACTGAAGAACATGTAATGATTCTGATTGAAATGGTCCACGATGCTAGGGTTATTCGACTTAATTCAGAGCATCGCCCCAGTCACATCAGGACTTGGATGGGCGATTCCATTGGTCATTGGGAAGGTGACACCTTGGTCGTTAATACCACTAATTTTACCGCTAAACCGGCCTTGTATGGAGCGACAGAAAACCTTCACGTTGTCGAAAGATTCAAAAAAGAGCAAGACGGCACGCTGAACTATAGTTTTGTCGTAAATGATCCAACGGTCTGGCAAACGCCTTGGGGTGGCGATTACCCTTGGCCGAAGACAAATGACAAAGTCTACGAATACGCCTGCCATGAAGGTAACTATGCATTGGGCAACATTATGCGAGGCGCTCGATTACTAGAAGCAGAGGCGTTAGAATCTATGTCGTTGCAGACCAGCCATCCTAACTAATTGAATAGAAGCCATGTTTTTAGGGTAACCGTGCGCGGTGGGCTTGACTAAACTTTGAATTGAAGCCATAACACTTATGGAGGGGTTTTAAGTTATGCCTTAGGCTAGCATCGTTCATACAGAGAGTTTGCAGCAGGCACGCTGCAATAGATCCATTAAAATAGATCCATTAAACTAGGTCCGTTAAAATAGATCGATCTAATGAGATTAAGAGCTTGGCCCTAGATACTAAATAATATCCAGATAACATCGTCCGATAAAATAGGAAGAGAGCAAAACCATGAAGATTAATCGTTTACTCGGCGCAATAGTCACATTGGGCAGTACAGTATTACTGCTTGGTTCAGTTCAAGTGGGTGCCCACCATGCTTTTGGCGCGGAATTTGATCCAAATCGTCCGCTCATTCTTAGGGGCCCCGTGGTAAAAGTTGAGTGGGTTAATCCACATGCATGGATCCATATGGAGCACACCACTGAAGCCGGCGACAAAGAAGTTTGGATGGTTGAAGGTGGTACGCCCAACACGTTGTTACGTAGAGGTCTAAATAAGCGCTCTTTGGTGCCGGGCACACTTATTGTTGTAGACGGTTATCAGTCTAAAGATCGCTCCAAGCGCGCCAACGGGCGCGATGTAACATTGGCTGATGGCCGTAAAGTGTTTATGGGATCATCAGGTACTGGTGCGCCAAGGGACGGTAAAGATGTAAGCGAGCGCTAAATTTTGGCGAGTCCAAATCTTTAAATAACTAAGTGCAAAGAAAAGCCGAGCCCGCCTCGGCTTTTCTTTTTCTTTTCCTCTTTTTTTGGGGGGGGAAGGGGCCTTTATTTTGCCGCTGTTTTGCCGCCCTTTTGTTTTTTTGTGGCCCTTCTTAGGACACCCTTTCTGGCGCTCATTAGGGCAGGAGGGATGGCTTAATCCTCAGAGTACTGCAAGGCAGCACTGTCTAAAAAGGCACAGAAGGCGAGGGGCGTTTGCTATATATTCAGCGAACCGTCTTTTTTCATGGACTGATAGAGACGATTAAAACCCCAGCCTGAAAGCCCACTAACCGCTGCGGCAAGCGCAAAAATCCATGGCCCGATGCCAGACCACTGAGCACCCTCCCAACCGGTATACAAAAATATACCTATGAATGGCGCTGTCGCTCCTCTCAAACCAGTAAGCGTGACATGCACGCCCATGTACTGAGACAACTGGTTTGCCGGAGCAAAGTCATTATGTCCCAACTGCCAGGCTAGGGTTCCACCGCCACGGGTGATGCCCATTATAAAACGGCCCACATAAAGCCAAGTTAGAGACCCCAAAATGGCGCCGATAAAAGTAAATAGTTGTGCGACAACCCAAAGCACACTTTGTCTGGCACGAAATTGGGCTACGTGAACTCTGTCTAGGTAAATGGCCCACAGTGGCAGTGAGACCAAACTCATAACCATAGGTATGACCATAACGATCATTAGCGAGGTGGTGTATGAGGCCTGCATTTCTCGAGTGATCAAAAAAATCAGCGGTGCTTCCATCAGCATATTGCCAAACCCCGCCGCAAACATAGAAAGCTGGTAGCGCGCAAAACGTTTGTCCTGGCGTAGAATTTGAACAATGCCCAGTTTTTTTTCAGACGCAGCTCCCTGGCGTTGTTCGTCCAATAGTTGTTCCACTTCACCCTGAACCTTTACTCGACTAAAGAACAAAATACCAACAATGCCAAGAATTGCCCCGGCTCCGTACAACAACCCTAAGCCAGTGGGGAATGCGTCGAGAAAGGGTCCAATGGCGGAAGAAATGGCAACTGTGACCAAGCTATTGATCATTTGGATTTGACTGGTCGCTTTAGCCCGATTATGACGGGCATAATTCAAGCTCCAAATCACGCTGCGCAAAGTGGTCAAACCGGCCACGCAAATCCGCGAAAAAATCATACTGCTGACTAATACAAAGGCACCTAGCTCATTAATTGGCGCTACCGCTACAGCCAATACGCAGAACATGACAATAATTTGAATCGCGGTCATCGCTGGCACTTTACGCCTGCCGCTGGCCAATTTGCTCCAAAACAAACTAGATAAGTTGGCGAACATTGGCGCTGCACTAATCAATGCCAATGTGAAAGGTTCTACATCGTAGACCTTCGCTGCAATAACACCCACAACGCCGCCTTCCAGCAGCACCAACGCGCCAGGCAAAGTAAACTCACTGAGCTTTTCGTAGGTGAAACTGCGCTGTATTTCAGGGCTGAAATTGAGCCGTCGGCGGCTCAATGAAATGCAACTATGGGCTTAATCAACGGTTAGGACCTCTATTCATTGGGTAGGGCTGCCAGCGTTCTAGTTCGACAATTGGTAAGCCCGTAGGGTTAACGCAACTCATGGGCCAGCGCCCACGTAGTACCAAGGCAACTTCGCGGCCGACTCTGCGCCTTGTTTCTGCCGGCATACGCGTGGTCGTTGAAACCACAAGGTTTATTAGAATATTTTCCATACTTAGTAGGGGGGTTGCTTGGCGAGGTAACTCGATACCGATTTGCTTTTTCATAAAACCTCCAAGATTGGCAAGTTAGGTCAGATTGAAGTCTGTTCGAGATTTTGCTGCGACCCAAGTCAAGTAGTACGTTAACCCGCGCTTCGCTCTAGAATAACAGTACGCTGTTTTCCAACGCTACATGAATAATTATGCGCTGCCTCTTAGCTGCGTATATCGGCTGCGTATATCGGCTGCGTATATCGGCTGTGAATATAAATTTCGGTGGCGTTAGTTATCGAGCAATTTGCCGAGCGTTGCTGGTAACCTGATAGCTATCTTAAACCTGTCTAATGCACAGTTTTATTGGATTGTATTTACGAGGAATTTGACTTGAGTGAAGGGCTAAATTTGGCAATGTACCTATTTTTCAGTGCCGCAGTTGGTGCAGCTGGTAGTGCTTGGTTATTGAATAGGAAACACCGACAGGTACTGCTGGTAGAAATCGAGGCAGCTGAAAAGTTGGCTAAAGCACAAGGTCTACAAGAGGGCCAACTGCTCAAGGAGCAACTGCTTAGCGAAGCAGAAAAAGCTTTGGCTGCAGCTCAGGCGAGGCTTGAGGTGCAAACAGAGCAACTAGACCAACAACAACAATTTCTCAATTCAGCTAGGTCAGATTTAAACCAAAGCCAAAGCGCCTTAGCCGCTCTAAGCGCCCGCATGGAAGAAATCAAAATCGGTTTTCAGGAAAAAGAAAAACTCTTTAACGAGACCAGCACTAAGCTCAAGCAAGAGTTCGAATTATTGGCGAACAAAGTTTTTGATGCCCAGGGTACTCGGCAACAACAATCACTTCAGCTCATGCTGAATCCGTTTCGTGAGCAAATTGGCGACTTCAAGAAAAAGGTAGAAGAGGTTTACCAAAGCGATACCAAAGAGCGTGCGTCGCTACTTAACGAAGTACAAAACTTACAGAAGGCCAGCGAACGCATCAACGCAGAAGCCGAGAATTTGACCAAGGCGCTGAAGGGTGACAACAAGCTACAAGGTAACTGGGGCGAATTAGTCCTCGAGCGAGTACTCGAAGAATCTGGGCTGCGCAAAGACTACGAGTATTTTCTCCAGACCAGCAGTCGTAATGCGCAAGGGCAGTTAAAGCGCCCTGACGTAGTGATTAGACTGCCGGACGGCAAAGATGTCGTCATAGATTCAAAGGTTAACTTGGTGGCGTATGAACAAGCTGTCGCCAGCGAGGACGATGACGAACGAGAGCAGTACTTGCGTCAACATTTGGTCGCATTACGCAGTCAGATCAAAGGTCTATCCGAGCAGGACTATGACCAATTACCTGATATCCGTTCACTTGATTTTGTACTGCTATTTATCCCAATCGAATCGGCTTTCACATTAGCTATGGAGTCTGATAGGCGGCTGTTTACCGAGGCGTTTAACAAAAGAATTATGCTTGTTAGCCCAACAACTTTGATGATGGCTTTAAGGATAATTAATAATCTTTGGCGAGTAGAAAAGCAAAACAAAAATGCCCAAGAAATTGCCAATAAAGCCGGAGCACTTTATGACAAGCTGAACGGAGTAGTGGAGGAAGTGGATAAGCTCGGTAAGCAGTTGAGCACACTGCAAGGCACTTATGACAATGTCTATTCGCGGCTGGCTTCAGGTAAAGGCAACCTGGTGAGCCAAGCGGAGAAGTTTCGTGAGTTAGGTGCTCGAGTGAAAAAAACTATATCTCCCGAGCTGATGCAGGATTTAGACGCAAATGACGCAAATGGCACAAATGACAAAGAAGATCCTCAAGAGCCAAATACTACCTAAGTCGGGCCAAGTGAGCAGGTCGCTTGCTGCGGCATATTACGACCGCATAAGTTATAGCCTCGCTAAGTAAGTGATTGCAACTCAGCAAAAATAAACGCCGGCGTTTCGCAGATAGCATAGGGGTGAATTTGATGTTCTTGTAACGGCATGCGCAGTGTCCTGATGCCCTCAACCTGCTCGCGCAGAATTTGCTCTTCACTGGTTTTGTGCATCACGCTGTCAATATCTTGCCAAATAGGGTTAACCACTCGAAGCTCAGCAAATTCGCAGCGACTCTCCCAGCGGTTACTGGTCAAACTGAGTAAATCAATTTTCTCAATAGTGCTCCAATGGGAATATGCCGCTACCTGCCCATCACTGACGCTGGCAAAAATAATCGGCATAGGTGTCTGCGTCAATTGCGCTTGTGCAAGTAATTGCTCGGCAACCACCCAAGGGTGAGTATCACGATAAAACCCCTGACCTGAAGTCTCCAACATTGACTCGATAGCCCGTTGGGTGACCAAAACAACAACACAGTGTGGGGTAGTGGGTAAGGGCTTATGTTCCATCTAGGTTTCCTACAATTTTTTGGTGATCAATTTGGCTCAATTGATGTGCCATTAGGCCACGGCCTAATTTTCAGCTCGGTTGGTCTGCTTGGCTTCCGGCTGTGTGACACTCTACTTCAGAACCTCGGGTTGTAAACAAGCGCGCAAACCTCTCCATTATGGGTATACAGTCAATAACAATCTTCACTAACGCCATAATCTAATGGACGGGTTATTGATCTTTTAAGCCGTTACGTGCGCTAATTCGCTCCGTGACTGACTCAATCTTATCGCCTCAAATCCCTGCACCCGCAGACTACTACCAAAATAATTTTTGTAGCGTCTTTGAGTTCGTATTAACCCGTTTTCACAACATTGCCGAAGCTGCGATTATCGCTGATTTGCAATCCTACCTTGGGGCTTCAAGTGATGCGCAACGATTGTTTGCTCGCCTATTAACGCGCAAGGGGCCAACTTTTTTAACACCCTCTCTTAACTATGCTGAGGTTGCGCAGTTAGACCTGGCCATAGTCGAATTGAATAATCTGAATTTGCTTCAGGTATCTGGCCCTGTGGCGGGCGATCAAATACTGGCGCTGTTAACCAAAGCGCAAATTGTTGAAATATTTGCCGTGCCCAAAGCGCAGGCAAAAACCAGTAAGGGTGAAATTGTCGAACATTTGCTGAGTGGTCGGAGCGACTTGCAAATTGGTTACAAATGTCGGCAACACACTCAGTGGATAAACATCACAGCACCCCGGCATTGGCGGCTTATCAATGCGTTATATTTTGGTAATTCTGGCCAAGATTGGTCAACATTTGTACGGCGCGATTTGGGGTTATTAGCATATGAAAATGTGACATTACAATCGCAACAATTTGAGACTAAGGCAGCGCTACAAGAACACCTAGAAGAAAGATCTTATGCGGGGTTGATCTACCGTCTAGAAGAATTCCCATTTCTTGCCGACACTCTACTGAAAAAGTTAATCCGCACCCAAGCAGCGCTTCAGAGCTCACGCTCGTGTGTGCGCTTAAGACAACGCAGTTTGCTGCGCCTGGGCAAATGGGCGGAGAAAGAAAAGTTGTTAGACTTAGCACTTACAGCCTACGCTCATACAGATATGCCGCCGGCTAGAGAGCGGCGGGCGCGCATTCTTACCAAGCAAAAGAAAGTTCAAGAAGCCGCCAGTTTACTTGCAGAAATAGAAAAAACTCCGGTTTCGGCAACCGAAAGATTATTCGTTGAGCGCTTTGGCAAACGCGGCGGCGGTTATCAGCCACCCACAACAGTTATAGAGATACAGGACACGCCAGAGTCAGTGGAAGATTTTGTGTTACTCGAACTGCTTGAGGAGGGCAGTTGGGGCGTACACAGTGAAAACCTTATGCTCAAAACACTAACTGGTTTGATTTATTGGCCGATCTGTTTTGCGCCAATGCCCGGAGCATTTACCAATCCGTTCCAATCAGGCCCTCACGACCTTTATGCAACAGATTTCTTTCTTCAGCGAATAGAGGCCGTAGAGGCGCTTGAGGCATCCCTAACTTTAGAGGCAGACTTTATTGCGCACGTCACAGAAATTGCTGCTACCAAACAAGGTATTGCTAACAGGCTTGTCAGTTGGGGATTACTTGAATCTATTCCCATTGATGAATGGTTGCGCGCCATTCCAATCGCACAGCTACAACAACTCAGTCAATTTTTAATTCGTAATCTCACTGAATACCGGCGCGGCTTTCCTGATTTATTTATATGCTACGAATCTGGGCGTGTGGAATATGTGGAAGTAAAGGGGCCTTCCGACCAGTTACAACCTCAACAACGAGCATGGTTCGAAGAATTCAATCGAATGAATATACCCGCTCGCGTGGTGAAGTTGCAGCTGTGCAAATGAATACGCTATCTGTGCGCAAACTTGCTGAATTCGTGTTTCGTAGTGGCGACTTATATCCGCCGTCTCAAGGACTCAGAGTAGATGCCGTTGAAGGCATTGAAACCCAGCAAAAGTTGCAACAAGCCAGATCAGAAAATGATCCAGCATACGAGGCGGAAGTGTCAGTAAAGCAGCAGCTCACACTACTTGATGAGGCCTGCGAATTACGCGGACGTATGGATGGGCTAACTAAAAGCAAATCGGGCGTTTGGATAATTGAAGAATACAAAAGCACTCGAACTGAAGAGAAATCCTTAGATAGCATAGATCACGGTCAATGCCTTCTTTATGCGGGGTTGTGGGCACTAGAAGAAAACCTGCAAGATTCTATAGCGTTACGCATTATTTATGTAAACCCAGATACGTTAGTGGAACACAGCTATGAGTTCTCTCTCAGTGCTGGCCAGGCAATAGCCCAACTTATGCTCAGCTTGTGCTGTTACGAAAGTCGTATGCAGCGAGATTTACAGCGTCACCAATTGCGCCACGAATGGGCGAATACGCTGACCTTTCCATACGCAGATTTTCGACCTTCTCAGCGCGCCATTGCTCGCAGGGTATTTCAGGCCCAACGCAAAAACGAGAATTTGCTATTAGAGGCCAGTACCGGCAGCGGCAAAACCATGGCTGTACTCTATCCAGGTTTGCGCGGGCAACCAGCCGGCGACAAACTGTTTTTCTTGACCAGCAAAAGTCGAGGTGCTGATGCCTTACTCAATGCAACAAAAGATATCATCAAAGCGAATAAGGAGGGCGCTGAGCGGCTTATTGCCGTGCAGCTTACGGCAAAAGAAAAAAGCTGCTTAGTAGCAGGCATGCCCTGTAATGCTGAGCTTTGTGAGTACGCAGCCGGTTACTACGATAAATTGCCCAACGCCCTTGAACAATTGATTCAGCAGGGCGGTGTTAATGATCAGGCGCAAATTGAAGTGGTGGCAAAAAAACACAAAGTCTGCCCTTTTGAATTGAGTTTAGATCTTGCGACATGGTCAGACCTGATTATTGGCGACTATAACTACATATTTGATCCGGTAGTCAGGCTGCAGCGATTTATTGCTCAGCCAAATATGCACCTGCTGGTGGACGAGGCCCATCAGCTAAGCCCAAGAGTTCAGTCGATGTTGGGGGTGCAGATGACAACATTTGAAATCAGAGCCGCCAAATCTGCAAAAAGTAAATCCATGGCCAAACAGGTGATGTCGCTAGAGCGTGCCATAAAGAAGACCGCCAAAGACCTAACCCAAGGCGAACATGAAATAGTTCAGACCGACTCTCTAGACAGGGCGGCAGCAAAGTTTCTCGAAAACTATGCACATGCGGAGCCAAGGGAAGATCTCGAACCAGCGTTAGAGGCCCTCTATTTTTCCTGCCTACGATGGGCGCGCGGCGCTTCTTGGTATGAGAAAAAGCGTTTTCGTTACCTTGTGGAAGTGCAAGACAAAAACATCCAAGTACGACAGGTGTGCTTAGATGCAGGACACTATGCAGAGCAGGTGATGTCCGAGTACGCCAGCACTGTGAGGTTCTCAGGAACAGTATCTCCCCTAGGGATTTACCAACAATTACACGGACAGCTTACCCAAGCGACAAGCTTTTCTGAGCGTGCAAAAACACCTTTTAGCTCAGCGCAAACTCACGTGATTGTTATCAAAGACATTCCTACTTATTTGCAACAACGAACTCAGAGCTTACCGAAAATCACTGAACTGCTAACCACTCTGACCAGCAGTAGGCCCGGACGTTATCTTTTAGCCATGCCGTCTTATGCCTACTTAGAACAATTTAGAAATGAATATATAGCAACAAGTTCTAATGCCGAGCAAGCAAACAACGTTTTGTACCAGGAGCGTGGTCAAGACAGCCAAGCACAGGAAAAGTTAATGGCATCATTCGCTGCCCAAGAGAGCGTTGTAATGGGCGTTGTATTAGGCGGCGGACTCAGCGAGTCGGTAGATTTTGGTGAAGCCAAATTAAGCGGGGTGGTTATAGTTGGCCTAGGCTTACCGCCACCTAGCTTAGAAAGAAACCTTATGGCGGAATTTTTTGCCGGCACGGAGAATAGCGAACTGGGGCAAACAATGGCCTATAACCAACCTGCTATGGCTCGTGTCATTCAGGCCGCAGGGCGGCTAATCCGCTCGCCAGAAGACCGGGGCATAATTTGCTTAGTTGACCCAAGGTTCGAACGCCGCGAATTGCAAAACTTCTTTCCATCTTATTGGCAACCCCACGCAATGCATTTAAATGAAGTAAAAAACTCAGTTAATTCATACTGGTTACATGACATGAAGGCAGACGAGGACTAAGCTAGCGCCATGACTAGACGAACCAAAATTATTTGTACAATAGGCCCCGCAACTGCCAGCTTCGATATGCTTAGAAAGCTCTACGATGCCGGCATGAACGTTGTGCGGATTAATATGTCTCACGCAGACCACGCCAGTGCCTTACAGGTGATTAATTGGATTAAGACACTCAACCGGCAAGTTGCGTACCCCATTCCAATTCTTTTAGACACCCAGGGTCCAGAAATCAGAACCGGGGTATTAGAAAACCCAATGGAGCTAAATACTGGTGATGTGGTGACGCTGTCCGTACGTGACGGTGACATGATTGAACAGCGTTCAATTCATGTGAACTACACAGAGTTAGTAGATGTTGTGGAAGTAGGTCGCATTATTACCGTCGACAACGGCCTAATGAATTTCAAAGTATTGCAAAAAATGGATCGCCAGCTCACTTGTGAGGTTATTGATGGCGGCACATTGGGCAGTCGCAAACACGTTAACTTGCCCGGCGTTCGTGTCAATTTACCGGCGATTACTGCTAAAGACCGATTAGACATTGCTTTTGGCATTGCCAACGATGTCGACTTTATTGCACTTTCCTTTGTGCGTAGTCCTGACGATGTAGTCGAGTTGCGCGAATTGTTAGGCGGTAAGCAACAAAGCATTAAAATCATTGCGAAGATCGAGGATCAAGAGGGCGTAAACAATATTCATGAGATCGTCGCATTGTCCGACGGTGTGATGGTGGCCCGAGGCGACCTAGGTATAGAAACAGATATCGCAGACCTACCCAACGTTCAACGCAGAATTGTCCATGCCTGCGCGAAAGGTGGTAAGCGCTGCATCGTCGCCACCCACCTACTGGAATCTATGATTGAGAATCCAATCCCAACTCGAGCAGAGGTCACCGACGTCGCTAATGCTGTTTATGAGGGCGTTGATGCAGTGATGCTTTCTGGCGAAACTGGTGTTGGCCAATATCCAGTTAGATGCGTAGAGCACTTAGATAACATTGCTGGCAAGTCTGAGCGTTTCCCTGGTCTAGGTTATGAAAAGTCTCTTGAGGTCACTGAAGACAAACAGCACGTAGCTATTCACGCTGTAGCGCTGGCAGAAGCACTAGATGCAAAAGGTATTGTGGTAATTACGCGCCGCGGATTGACTGCGGACTATGTGACCAGCGCGAGGCCAATGCATGTACCTATTTATGCATTCACCAATAACAGCCAATCCCGGCGCAGGCTTGCACTGAATAGAGCAGTATATGCGCACCGTATGGCGTTCAGCAGCGACCCAGAAAAGACTCTGCAAAGGGCCTTTGATGTATTGCGCGAAAAAGAAGGCTTTGCTGCTAACGATAAAGTCGTCGTCATATCAGATGTACTGGCCGATCAACCAACAGAAGCAATCCAGATAAGATCTCTTCTGGAAAGCTAGTTGCCCGCGACAGGCCTGGACAGTCCAGGTCTGCGGAAGCGAGCTAGAGAAAGCGAGTTAGAGAAAACTAATGAAAGAAAGCGAGCCCGCCCGCGGCATTGCGAAAAGCCCAATCTAAAAACAGCCTACTCCCCCCCCCAAACCCATTAAAAAAAGCCCATTAAAAAAACCTTCCAAAAAATGCTTAAAAAAAACATAGCACCAACATTAATGATTTTTTTAAAAAAGCCCTCTAATCCGCCTGCTACTTGACTAGATCTCAGTCTTGGAGATAACAACAAGCATTCCGCAATTGTCTTGCCACCATCCCCGAAATCAATGCATAACTGCACATGACGAATAATCCCACTCAGCAAGTCACCCCGGAAATCCGTTTTTCCTTGGTCATAATAAGTTCACAATAAAGGCCCACATTAATAGCAAAAAATGTGCATGGTTTAATAAGGTCTAGCTAGGCCAACCACTAAAACAAAAATGGGCCTAATAACATGCGCAGTGCGACGAGCCCGAGCATTGCGCCGAATGTCCGTTTTAAACCATCTGCTGGCACCTTCTGAGCAAATTTAACCCCCAGCGGGGCAGTAGCAACCGCGCCAATTACGATAAAAATGAACGCCAACCCATCGATATAGCCGAACAAATTTACACTGTCATTAGCTGGCGCCAAAACAAAATAACTAATGGCGCCAACGCCAGCAATGGGCACGCCAAGGGTACTGGCCGTAGCTGTAGCATTGTGTGCAGGGGTGTTAAAGAAAATCAGCGTAGGCACAATGACGTTGCCACCGGCAATGCCCGCGAGCCCAGCAATTAGACCTGCAACCGCCCCAATCACGGAACAACCCACATGTCCGGGCAAAGTCCGGTTAGCCTGGGGCTTCCAATTTGTCAGCATGATTATTGCTACCAAACCAATAAAGATGCCAAACAACCAGCGCAAAATACCTGGCGGTAAATTAGGTGCTATGTAGCCTGCAGAAAAACTACCGAATAAGAGAAAGGGCAGAAGTTTATAAACAATATCCCATTTAACTCTTTGGGCTTTGATCTGTGTTATCGCGGCAGATGCTGATGTGAAGACAATACAAGAAAGCGACGTTGCAATAGCAACCAGCATAGCCAGTTCAGGTGGGTATTGATTGGTGAGCGTGAATAGAAAATATAACACTGGAACGATCACCACACCCCCGCCAATACCGAGCAGGCCGCCCAGAAAACCACTGAACAAGCCTAAGACTAAGCACAAGGATATGAAGAAATAAGTTTCCAATTACAGTAATGTGAGCTGCGAGCGATAAAGCCCATTGTTAATGAGTCTACCGGAGTTTGCTGGCGTGTATAACGAAACCTTAAAGATGTTAAGGAATTTATTTTTCCTCTTTGTGACTGTGCTGCCGCTCTCCGCGCCTGCCGCCACACAGACTGTTACTTTAGAAAATGGCGATAGATACGAAGGCGAAATAAAGGACAGCATTCTCAATGGCAAGGGTCTGTACATCTGGGCCAATGGTGATCGCTACGAAGGGTCGTTTTTGAACGATTTACCCCATGGTCGTGGTTTTTATCAGTGGGTTGATGGCCGCGCTTACGAAGGCGAATTTTTGTTCGGCAAGCGCCACGGCTTTGGTACCTTAACTTGGGCTAACGGCGATAAGTACCAAGGCATGTTCAATGCTAATCGCATCCAAGGAGCCGGGGACTTTAGCTGGGCCAACAAAGACACCTATAGCGGCAGCTTCTTGGCTGGCCTACGTTCGGGTAAGGGTAAAATGCGCTGGCACACCGGACAGAGTTATGACGGCGATTTTTTAGATGGCGTACTTAATGGCCAGGGTCATTTAGTTTATTCAGACGGCCGCCAATATATCGGTGAATTCGCCCAAGGGCAGCGCTCTGGCAAAGGTACTTTGTACTGGCCAAACGGTAACCGCTATGTCGGCATGTTTGTAGCAGACAAGCGCAGCGGGCTAGGCATAATTCACTGGCGTGACGGCACAGTTTATCGCGGCGAATTTTTCGCTAACAGTCAAAGTGGCTGGGGCATTAAAGAGCAGCCCGGGGCCCAACCAGAAATACAACAATGGTTAACGGGAACCCTGCAACTAGAGCGATTGCTAGTCGATAATTCAACCTGTTCGTTAAACCATATGGGCAGACAGTGGATGTTTGAATCTGCGCAATGTATTAACGGACTTGCCCACGGCGAGGGTCTCGCTGTGAGTTTAGACCGACGTCTACTCATACCTGAGGGCAAATTTATCCTTGGCCAATTGGTCAGCGGCAACGTGCTAGAAATTCCCGAAGTGGACTCCACAGCAAATAACAGTGAGGTCGGCAGTGGTTGAGGCAATGACTGATATGAACGGTCAAATTATTCAAGGCTACCGACTATCTTTGTTGCTTGCGGATAGCAACGATAAGGCGTTGCCTAACGTCTACAGTGCTACGCGAATAATTGATCTGGCCAAAGCTGTGGTCAAATTTGCGCCAAGTGCGTTACCTGAAAGCGCAATCTTGACGCTCACTAACAGTCCTGTGTTTCCTGAACTCTATGCTTCAGGCCAACATGAAGGTGTCTTTTTTGTCATCATGCAGGACTTTAGTGGCGGCAATCTATTAGATCGAATTGCTAACGGCATTAAACTTCAGTCCGTTATCTCCGCCATACGACAAATTGCTTTGGCACTAGATGAGTTACACCGCATTGGTTATGTGCACGGTGACATAAAGCCTGAACACATTGTCTTTACCCAGAATGGTGGGCCGGGGCTAATCGACTATGGTTGTGCTAGCCCCATTGGTGAAACCGCGACAAATATCAGCCCGGATAGACCCACAGCACAACTGTCTCCTGGCTATGCAAGCCCTGAGCAAATCACTCATCGTAACCTCGATGGGCGCTCTGATCTTTATAGCCTTGGCATTGTGTTTTATCAGGTTTTGACCGGCCATTTGCCTTATACCGACGCTGACACCCAAACCATGCTGCAAAAGCATATACAGGAACCCATACCACGATTACCCAATCATTTGGCGTCGCTACAGCCTGTCATCGACCTGTTAATGGCGAAGCGGCCCGAGCAACGTTATCAAAGCGGCAAAACCCTTAGCGATGCTTTGACGTCTATTGCCATGGATACTGTGCTCCCAGACCTTACAATCAAAACTCAGGCTATTAAAACCCAAGAGATCTTTGTTATCAGCGCCGAGCTAAGAACCGGGGTCCTAGAACCATTGCAGCAGGAAAAAAGAGCGCGACATAAACGTAGGCGGCGGATTGCGCTGCAAAGTTCTGCAGTTTTGTTCATTGCCGGTGTCGTACTCAGCGCTGTTTTCGTGCTTAGAGATCAAGTCACTCAGTCGCTGACCAATGTGGGCAGCTCCCTTGGCGTCATTGAAAATCCCGAATTGGTGTTTGCAAGAACTGAGGCTGAATCGCTGCGCCAAGATCCAAATCAGGGTCTAGCTGCCATTGCGGCAGCCTATCAACGAATATTTTTGATAGAAGCTAACGATATAGAGGCACAACTGGCCCTAGAGGAGGTGGTCAGGACATGGCGAGATAGTATTGATACAGCACTGGCCAGAAGCGACCTAGAAACAGCTGACGTGCGCCTGCAAGAAGCAATCAGCGTGCTTGGCGAAGACCCAGAGTTGACCGTATTGTCCCTTAGGCTGCAAAACCGCTATCGCGCAGAACGCTTACTCAAAAGTACTCAAGCGTTACTGACTAGCCACGGCTTGTCCGACCTTCCTAGTGCTGCCGCTGCCATTCAGGCCTATCAAGAGATATTACGTATTGCGCCACAACACCCCGGCGCAGAGCGTGGGCTGACCGAACTCTCAGCTCACTATATTGTCTTGGCTAAGTCTGCCGCTGAGGACGGGGAGGTTAACAACGCCATTAGCCTGCTGGAGCGTGCATCCGCAGCCAACAACAAACTTCGCGCATTGGACGATGTGAGAAAGCTCATTTCTCAAGCGGCCACAGCACAGGCCGCCATTAACGAACTGCTCGTCCAGGCCAGACGGTTGCGGGCAGATAATTTGTTTATTGCACCGCCAGGCGCTAACGCCGCCGAGTTGTATCAGCGCGTACTGGCAACCGATCCCAATAACATGGTTGCTCTACAAGGTTTGAATGAGGTTGCAGCGCAAATTTTGAATAATGTCCGTGGCCAGCTAGACGAAGACAACCTTGATAGCGCAGAAGAATTACTCGGCCAAGCCTCAGCTGCAGGGCTTCCGGCACAACCGCTTAATGAACTGCGGGTGCGCATAGAAAACGAAAGGGGACGCAAAGCGCGGGTCATTATGCTGTTGGAGAGATCCCAGGAACTAATCTCCAAGGGTTATCTCACGGCCCCCATAAACGACAATGCCACGGCCTTGTTACGTCAAGCACTACAACTAGACCCCACAAACGAACAAGCCGTAGCACTCCTTGAAAAGTGTGCACAGCGACTTGCTGAAGTAGCACGAGAAGCCTATCAATACGACCTGCAAGTTAAAGCCAAAGAGTACATGGATTTAGCATTGACGATAAACCCCGATGTTGCCGAATGGGTTGAGCTGCGGGAAAAGTGGGGCGGCAGCTAAGCTTTAATATACGATTAGTGGTACGAGTTTTATTGCTTTTGCTGTGTCCGACTCTTATATTGCGGGACTATTTTTTTTTGTGTTGGAGAGTGCAAAATGGCCGTGGAAATCCCCTATCGTCGTAAGCTAGATTTTGAATATGGTAAGGCCGAAGTTTTGGCCCCAGGCATCAGAAGGGTCATTGCAAATAACCCTAGCCCGTTCACTTTTCACGGCACAGGAACTTATATTTTAGGTACTGGCAGCGTCGCTGTCATAGACCCAGGCCCTGACGACGAGGCCCATATAGACGCTATCCTTGCATGCCTTCCTGGCGAAACCGTTTCGCATATTTTAGTCACTCACACGCACATGGATCACTCGCCGGGCTGTCGCTTATTGCAAGCCAAGACTGGCGCGCCGACCTACGCATATGGACCTCACGGCGCTGGTAAAATCGAGCAAGGCGTGCAAGTTGAAGAGGGTGGCGATATGGACTTTGATCCAGATCACTTGGTCACCCACGGTGAAATCATTCAAGGTGGAGATTGGTCGGTGGAGTGTGTTTATACACCAGGGCATACATCTAACCATTTGTGTTTTCAGTTAAGAGAGCAAAAAGCTTTGTTTACCGGCGATCACGTAATGGGTTGGTCAACCAGCATCATCTCACCGCCAGATGGCGACATGGCTGACTATATGTTGAGCTTAGAGCTGCTGCTTGAACGAGATGATGAGATTTACTGGCCTACTCACGGGCCTTGCATAGATGAGCCTAAAGCCCATGTGCAAGCGTATATCGCTCACCGGCTAGAGAGAGAACAACAAATTATTGCCTGTATTAAAGGCGGCACCTTCAAGATTCGGGAAATGGTGCCGTTAATGTACAAAGACACCCCAGAGTTTATGTATCCAGCTGCCGCTCGGAGCGTTCTAGCAGCCATGGAAAATCTGGTTAAGAAGGGCGCGGTTAAAGGCACGAATGGCGTGACCATGGACAGCGACTACAGCCTATCCTAGTTCTTGTTTAGGCTCTCGTTTAGGCTCTTTTTTGAATTTGAGTTTGAGTTTTGTAATTTAAGACGCATTGCCTACAGAGCATTACACGCTCAATGTGGGCAGGTATAGCGCGAGGTATTGGCCTCGTGAAAAATCTGGGTACTAGCCAGCAGATACGGTGCGGTCAGTCCTAATCTCTTCACCTTGCAAACGCGACTCACGCGCCAGCGGCAATTGAACCAAGAACACGACCCCGGTATCGTCTTGTAAGTTCTGTGCGTTAACACCGCCGCCATGATGTTCTGCAATTATTCTCACCACGTATAGCCCCAAACCGAAGTGTAGCCGGTTCTCTTGGCCCCTATGGCTGACCATGGAATCAAATACGGACTTACGCACGTCCTGACTCAGGGTAGGGCCACGGTTAGCCACCGAGATCTGTAGCGTGTCGCGGAAACAATCTAACTGAACGCGAATAGCAGTATCGCGCCGATGAAAATCTACAGCATTATCAATGACCTTATCCATAAGCTGCTCGATGCGAAAATCTGAGACTAGGGCGTATGCGGGTTTATTCGATCCCCTATAAGCAAAATTTATACCCGGATGACTCAGCGAACAGTTCGCCACGTAGCTTGAAAGTAAAATGTCTAAATCAATAATTTCTAATTCTTCGGCTTCTAGCGACTCCTCAAGATTCGCAGCATCAGCCAAGTTTTGCACAATTGAACCAATGCGATTAACACCGCGCTGTGCACTTGCTAAATACTTGCTTTGATCTAAGCCCGGGTACTCTTCAGCAAGATTTTGCAATGAAGTACTCAATGTATTCAGCGGGTTATTAATTTCATGGCGCAGCGTTCGCGGCATACTTTCGAGGAAAGTATTGTGCTGATTCAACTTCTCCAACATATTAGATACACTTCGAGCCAAATCGCCAATTTCATCGCCAGCGCGTATTTCACTGAGCAGTTGAGATTTCTTTAATCGGCCGCGAGCGTCAATTGCAGAACTGGCCTCTCTGCGCAGGTTACGTATGCGCCAAGCCAATCTACCTGCAAAAGCTATTAGCGCGACAAATATGGCGAACAAGCTTAACAATGACAAAAGCAATACTTGCTCTAATGCAGAACGTTGAAAGCGCAAAATATCATCAATATTCTGTTCAACAATCACAGTGCCAATAACTTCTTCCGAGGAAATAATAGGGTGGGCGGCCAGAATCAGCTCTTGAGTTTCAGACACACGATTACGCAGAGCGATCGGCTCCCCACCCAAACTCACAGCAATTGCTTTCTTCGCAGGGTCATCGGCAACGCCGTCGATAGTTCCGGCAATGGTTCCCCGAGACTGGTCAAGAGATTCACCAATAACCAATTGATGCAGCCAAGGACGAACATCGTCAAACCAGCCAGTCACTACTGTTAACCAACCCTCCGCTGTTTCTCTTGCAGACTCAGGCCGAATACTTCCGGCTTCTGCGCGCACGCGCTGCTGGCTATCTATGACTAATATTCTTGCTCCCGCATAACCAAGACCCTGCACAATTTTCCGCACTTCAGGAGTACGCAATACCACTAGGTTGAAGTTTTGTTTTTCCGTAGGCGGTAGGGTTTGCGTGCTACCAACTATCTCTCGATCAACTACATCATCTACGTCAATAAAAGTCATACCAAAAAAGGTTCTAGAGCCAAGTAAATCCAAAGGCACACGAAACTCGGCAAAAAAACCGTCTGCCTCAGGAGTAGGCTTTAAAACACCTTGTATACGGTTATCAGCGTTACCTGTATCTGAATAGCGCCACTGTTCGTCCATAGAAAAGCCAGTAATAACGTTAGTTTCCTGAAAAACTAGGGCGACTCTACCGTCGGCGCCGTCGGTGCGGATAAAATTCAAACGAATATGATCAGCGTTATCTAAACGCAAATAGTCAGAGTCACGGTATACAATGGACCGGTCTTGAATGCGCATATGCACGTACAAATACTCAGCGCGCTCGCCGAGCAATAATGAAAAGTCGGCGTCACTGTCACCAAGAGCGGAACCGAATTGGAGGTAGGATTTTTGCGCATCATCGCCCCAATCGTCAGCATCACCGTCCAACCTAATAGTGCTTTGCAGTGGCAATGCGTAGAGCGGTTCAAAATCCTCAACATTCACTGGCAAATCATTAAACAAATCTTCACGACCATTGAATAAGGTCGAAATCCCCTCAGCTGTTAGTAACTGAGCCTGCGACTGACCCTGTATCAGAAGCCGCTCCATTTCCACTAACTGCAGATAGCTGAACCAAGGGATAACCAAAAGTGCTAGGCCCATCATGGCAAGCTTGGTACCTAACCTGGGTCCGCGAATTTTAAATTTGAATGCCATCTAGTGCGCTAGCAACTTTATTGGTCTAACCAGCGGTAGCCGAAACCGTATTCACTCTTAATACACGAAAACTTACTGTCAATTTTTTCAAATTTCTTACGTATGTTGCGCATATGGGTGTTTATGGTGTTGTTAGTTACCAAACTTTGCATGGTGGCATTCATCAAGGTTTCGTAACTCACCGCATGACCCGGCATACGCACTAACTTCGCTAACATGCGAAATTCTGTGCCAGAGAGGTCAATGCGTTCACCACGCCAAGCGACCAGCAAAGCGTCTTGGTCTAATGCCAGCTCGCCGATACTTTTTTCTGAGGAGCTTTCTTGACGATCTTGGTCGCTACGAACTTCGTTGATGCGCAGTAACGACGAAATTCGCTCAGCCAAGTAGTCTAAAGAAATAGGTTTAGGTAGATAATCCCAAGCACCCAAACGTAAACCTGAAATTTTGTCTATTTCGTTGATTCTCTCGGTGAGAAAAATAACCGGTAAATTCGGCGCTCGAGTGAGCAGCTCTCGACAAAGCTGAAAACCGGCATCCACTTCTTCACCCAGAATAATATCCAGAATTGCCAAATCGGGCAGCGCCTCATCAAATCCTGCAAGGGCTTCTTCACGGCTGCCGAATGCACGCACCGTATAGCCCTTTTTAGAAATTGCATCCATATAGTTTGATCGCTGATCAGGATCATCCTCAACGATGACGATATTCTTTGCCAAAATAGACACCTTTAAATTCTTAACCTGCGGGCATTCTAGCTGGTTTAGAGCCAATGAGGACAAGTTTCGTTCTCAGCAACAAGCATTGTCCCGAGTAACCTGAGCTCGAACTAGTATGCCCTTTGCGCCGAGTTAGCGGCGTGTTTGGGATCCCATATTTCTTCATTATATTCACTGATCTTTCGTGAATTTATTGCATATTCCTTGCATATTTTGAGGTTTACTGGAAGCCTCATTAAAGAGTGTGCAGCCATGAATAAGGACTTTGATACTTCGCAACAAGCGGGCAGTGCCAATTTAGCATTTGTGCCCTTCACCGAAGCTGTGCTGCACAAATTGAGTGAAGCGCAACCCTCACCTACAGCACATTGCCCTGCGTTGGTACCTTTCGACTTGAAGTACGGGGCCATTGAAATACTTGTAGAAAATCAATGGGTGACGATAGTAGCGGCTTAAGCTGCAATATACGCGGAGCGATAAGCAGCGGCATAAGTGGCCGCCTACTTTAGTTCTTGGTTGATTTGCGGCGCGTACATTGGCCTCCTAGACTATTTTACGCCTAGGTGACCTGCTGATTAACGGGCCTTTCCCAGCAACTTTTGCTATTTTGCATTCTTATTAAACATGCGTCTGATTCAGGCGCCGATCTCATAAGGCAAAAGTTAAGGCTAAAGTTAAGGCTAAAGTGTGTTACTAGATTATCTTTTAAATAACTGGTTAGAGTTTATTGGCGTGGTCAGCGGGCTCGTATGTGTATGGCTGCTGGTGAAGGAAAATATACTCACTTTCCCGGTCGGGTTAATCTACGCACTCATCACCGTCGTGGTGGTGGCTAGAGCTAATCTTTTTGCCGACGTCTTACTCAATCTTTACTATGTCTTAATGAATGCTTACGGCTGGTATTACTGGCTTTATGGCGGCAGCCAACAGCGTCAACATGGTCTTCTTAAACCCGTCAAAACCACGGCACGCACTAATCTGATTTTATTCGCACTAACCATTGCCGGTAGTATCTTGATGGGTTGGGTATTTGCTGAATTTTCTGCGGCAGACTTAGCCTACGCAGATAGCTTCACAACCGTGGCCAGTTTTACCGCTATGTGGATGACAGCTAGAAAACATTTATACAGTTGGATTGCTTGGTTTGTTATCGATGTAGTGCAGATTGCCTTATATTTACTCAAGGGTTTCAACGGTGAATCAGGGCTTTTCCTCTACGCAGGTTTGTATACGGTCTATCTTGCTATGGCGGTCATCGGCTTCAGGTCTTGGCAAAAAAGCATGCTTGAAGAGTCGTGATTATTGTCTTAACCGGCCCCGAGTCTTGTGGAAAAACCCAGCTTTCTGAGCAATTGAGCGCCCACTTGAAGTTCCCAATTGTGCGCGAACACGCGCGCAGTTATCTTCAGTCTATGCATTCAGGCCTGCACTATAAGCCCTCTGATTTACTGCAACTTCTTAACCTTCAATTAGCCTCGGAAGAGGGCGCAACCCAGCTTATTTTGGACACAGATATACTCACACTGATTATTTGGTGGCGCGAAAAATACGGCCCAGTACCTGCAATTTTTCAACACGCCATGAAATCCCAGTCACCGCGACACTATTTACTTTGCGCGCCCGACCTAGCTTGGCAGCCAGACCCTCTTAGAGAAAATTCAAGTGACAGACAGCGACTGTTTGATGTATACCAGCGCGAATTAGTTTTAAGGAACTTACCCTTTAATGTGGTGCGTGGCTTTGGCCAGAGTAGGTTTGATTGTGCGCTGGCCGCCCTAGAGAACGTCCCAGCAAGCGCACTATAAACTAGAGCTGGGCCAACTTCGCTTGCGAAAGTTGATGTTGCGCAACGATCTCTGCGCGCATGTTGCCAACCCGCATTTGAAAATCCGCCCAAGCCCATTCACGATACCAAAAGGTTTTTTGCACCCTCAATAATCTACTTGGATCTGCGTAACCAATTAACTGAAAGCTTAAGTCCAGGAGTCCAGAGGCTGGCAGTTCCAACCCCTGGTGCAGCGCAACTAAATCAAAGAGTGGATCGTTTAACCCAACAAACTCCCAATCAATTGTCCGCCACCCCTGTTCTGTGACAATAATATTCCAAGGATTTAGGTCATTGTGACATGCTTGATACAGTTGCATAGAATCACGCCGAGGCAGGGCAGAAGTGTCTACTGCATATAATGCCGCGAGTTCAAACATATTGTATTCGCGCTCAATACTAGGCAGCAGTAAATGCAAATCTTTCACGTAATCTAAGAGATCTTGTTCGGCAAAGTTATCAAGATAAACCTCAGCCAAAATTCGGCCATCCAACATTGGCGTAATCATAGCGCCAGATTTCACATCTAGGGCAACGGGCTTCACACCAACACTATCAGGTAGCACTTGATACCAGCGAGACTCCAAGTCTCGATTTACAAACGGCTGTTGTACCTTGGGCAACCTCAACACAAAATTGTCGCAGACTTCACCAAAGCGTTTGGTAAAACTATAGTTATCGTTGCTATAGCCGCCAGAGAGATATTTAAAATTTTCGAGGACAGTACCCTTCCAGCTCGGCATCAGCGCATGAATATGATTTTTTAGGTCACCTGCGGTTTGAGTGGAGATTGCAAAAACCACGCGTTTATTGATCCAGCGTAGCGGCGGGTTGTTGGTCAGACAGCGCGTTGACACGAAAATTGTCTGGCGTGCGACTTGTCCAACGCTGGAACGCCCGGCGGAAATTTGATGCTTCGGTATAGCCAACCAACTCTGCTACTTCTTGCACGGATAAGGTAGTAGTGCCTAGGCAATCCTCGGCAAAACGTTGTCTAACATCGTCTAAAAGTGCTTGGAAAGAAGTATTCTCTTTGGCTAAATTCCTGCGCAAGGTGCGTTCGCTAATATTGAGCAAACTGCATATGTCATTGGCACTATTCACCGAAGAAAGCTGCTGCAAGAGAAGCCGCGTCACATTGTGACCCAAGCCCTGACCGCTGCTGGCGAAGTCTAATAAGTCCTGGCAGCGGCGATCTAGCAGCTTGAGCATATTCGAATCTTTCGCCAACAAAGGCAGATCTAGGGCTTGAAGAGAAAAAGCGAAAACACAGCGGGGAGCTGCAAAGCTTGGCACACAGTTGAAAACTTTTTCATAGCTTTGCCAATGACCTGTATCGGCATAAGACAGTTCAATTTTCTCTGCTAAAATTTCCTCCCCCGTGAGTTGGTAGACTACCCTTGGAAAAGTAGCCATTAACTCTTCGACGAGAAGAAAAAATACGCCTTCGTCGAGTACGCCGGTGTTTTCCAAAACAACCTCGTAAAGATCATCGTTAGCAGCAAAATTCACATTTAGTAATGGCGCGGCCGTCTGGTGATATTTCGAGGCAAGATGCAACGCTTGTGACAGCGTTTGCGCGCTTTTCATGGCGTAACCTAAAATACCGTACTCGCTGATCTGAAATTGTCGCCCGGCCAGTAAACACAGGTCCTGAGGCACAAGCTCCTCTTTGGTTAAAATATTCAGCTCGTGGTAATTCAATGACCGCTCGGTCGAGCCCATCTGCTTCCAGCGTGCCTTTAGTTGGGCGTCCTGATCGCAGTGGCGATCAAACGCACGTTGGGCGCGTTTTGAGACAAAATAACCCTGTAGCCTTGCGTCCAATTACCTGCCTACAATGCTTGCAAGCGCTGATACGCTTGTTGCATAACGGAACCTATTTGCTGCGCAATCACTAAATCAGCAATGCTATCCAACCCGGTTTCTTCACGGTTTATGATCACCAACTTGGCACCCATTTGTTTAGCGTATTCTGGGAATCCCGCGGCTGGATAAACGCTCAATGACGATCCTAAGACAATTATTAAATCGCAGGCTTCAACCATAGTTGTAGCCCGTTGCATCGGCACTTCGGGCATAGATTGACCGAACGAAATAGTCGCAGTTTTAATTATTCCGTCGCAGTCAGAGCAGGGCGCAATACTTTGAGTGCTTGAAAATTGAACCTCTAGCTCACTCAATTCATAACGCTTCCCACAACTCAAACAAGATGCATAGGTTGCATTACCATGTAGCTCAACAATTTTCTCTTCGGGCAGTCCCGAGTTCTGATGCAGGTTATCAACATTTTGCGTGATCACACCAGAGCACTTACCCAAAGCATTTAACGCCACGATGGCCTTATGCCCATCGTTGGGCTGTGCTGTGAGCATAATTTGATCGCCGGAAAATTTGCGCTTCCAAGACTCAAAACGCATGTCTTTAGAGCCGACAAAGTCTTGAAATTGGATAGGCTGCATTTTATTCCAAAGTCCGGTGCCCGGGCTGCGAAAATCCGGGATGCCGGATTCTGTACTGATACCCGCACCCGTAAAAAACACAACGTGGTTACAACTATTGAGGAGCTGGGCCAAGGCTTCTATTGCTTCGCTTGTCGCCTGATTTTGAACTTGCTCGTCGATATCGATGCTCCTAGTTTGGTCTAATCTTTGCTACAGCTTTGATAAATCGCTGATAAGCCTTTGATTTGAGATGCCCTAGCATTGTCAGAGTAACCCTCAATAAGGATACTAGCGAAACAATTAGACCTTTTACTAGAGCAGGCTTAAAACTAGTTCGGCTGCAACCACAAAGTGGTACCTTTATTATATGAATAAGCGCATGTATAAACTCGTCAAGGTAGCAATATTACTTTCTATATTCTGCATCTCTATCCTTGGCATACGTACATTATATGTGGCAGTGAACAAGGGCTATGACTTACCCAACGCTTGGGATTTTGCGTGGCAGATGCTCGAACAAAAAATTGTCTTCACTCATATCGAACCCAGCTTTATTCATAGCCAAACCCATTGGATGGGTGATATCCAAGACAAAGCGCTCAATGAGTCTAGTGGCCTGGCAAGCAGCAACTTGTCAGATGATGTTTTATGGTCTTTCAACGACAGCGGCGACTCAGCGCGTATTTTCGCTTTGAGTACGAGCGGTGCTGCATTAGGCCAATGGCAGATTAACATCCCAGATCCCACTGACTGGGAAGCCATGGACAGTTTTGTAATAGATGATATCGCCTATCTTTTGCTCGCCGACACTGGCGACAACTTGCGCTGGCGCCCCCATGTTTCTTTAATCGTGATCGCAGAACCACCAATAGACAGCAATAACGAAATACCTTTAGAACCTATTTGGCAGAAAAATTTTCGTTACCCCGATGGTCCCAGAGACATCGAAGCGGTGGCGGTGGATACCAGTCGGGGAGAAGTATTATTTCTGAGCAAACGCAATATGCCTAATGAACTTTACGGCATACCATTAGCGCAAATTAGAGCCCTAGATGACACCATGTTAGTCGCTGACAAAATCGCTGATATACATTCCATTCCGCGACTTAGTCGGGGTCAGGAGAGTTTGTTTGGCGGGGCCGCTCCCTACATGGGCATGCCTACTGGTATGAGCATTAATGCCAATCACTTATTGGTAACGACTATGCAAAATGCCTATTTATTGAATAGAGACAACCTTGTCGAGCCAGCGCTAGCAATCCGCCTACCTTATATTGGTCAGAGAGAGGCCATTACTTTCGCTAGAAGCACTAACAACAGCGCCTATGTTTCCAGAGAAAGAGTGGCAGGTAAAGAAGTGGCGGATATCTTTAGAGTGGATTTTGCGCTGCCGCAAACGCCTTCGGCGGAGTAGCGAGTCGATCTACAATGGCTTCCGCTACCTGTCTTGGGGTGGCTAAGCTTGTATCCACTTCAAGATCATAGTTGAGGCCGTGCTCATGCACTTGTTTGTAATGCGATACAGCGGTGCCAGGAAACCTTCCGGGGCGCAAAGCTTCTCTGGCCAGCACAACCTCTAATGAACACTTAACACCAATAAACCATGTCTTCTCAGGGTTCAAAATACTCACGTAGTCGTCCAGATATTCACGCTTAAAAAGCAAATCGTCGACAATCACATTGCAACCCATTTGAGCAAACCCAGCAATAGACCTGCGCATTGCCTTTAATACCTGCTCGCCATAATCACCAAATTGAATTTGCGTAACCCACTCACCGCCCTGCATGGCAGGTACAACGTTTAGTCCAGACGCACCTGGATCTCCAGGCGGAGAATTCAAACCACGCACGCGGCTAGGCATGCCGTCGCGGAATTGATCCAAAGCCATGTGTTGGTAGGGCTCTTGAAGTAACTGCTGCAATTTAATAGCAAGCGTCGTTTTGCCAGCGCTGGAACAGCCGTTGAGCAATATAATTTGACCCATCAAAAACTCTCAGTCATGTAAATCTGCCGTTATCTGTTAACCGCTAACCCTAACTAGGCGAACCGGTGTCGGCTGGAAAGCGGCAATATTACTAAAGAGCGGCATGGGTTACTCAATTTTTTCGTGCCCAATAATGAATCTAGTGCCAAAAACCCAGTTGTTGTTCTGCAAACCAAGGCCATTAGGCTGTGTATACTTAAACTATTTAGGGTTGAAAATTTGCGCCGGCATTGCGAACACCCAGACTTATTGCCTCTAACCCTTGGTTTGCCCGACCTGCATGGCACAGCGTTGGTGTTGGCACCCATAGCGGACTATCGCGGGCTATTGTTTAGCGACGAAAATTCCGTTTTAGAATCTATGGCTGAGAAGCGTCAGCAAGAATTTTCCAGCGGCCGCTATTGCGCCCACCGTTGCCAGACGTTACTTGAGCTAGACCCTGCGCCCATTCTTAGAGAAGAACGTGCACCCTTATGGCCTACAAGTGCCTACACTGGCAGCATTAGCCATTGCGATATTGCCGCTGTAGCGACGATTACAACCGCACAAAAAAGCATTGGCGTGGATATAGAACGCACCGATAGGGTTAAAGACAAACTCTTTAATGCGTTATTTACCCAGAACGAGCGCGCCATTCTTGCCGGCTTGCCCAAGGTAGCATCCGCCGTTGCCTTTTCAGCAAAGGAGGCTGGCTATAAGGCGATATTTCCAATAGGCGGGCAATTTATTGGCTTTCATGAGGCCACAGTTGCGTTAAATTGGTCAGCCCGAACATTCAGCATTGAATATTTGGGCGCCCATGCAAAAAACAGTGCACTACATTCGGGTACCGGTTACTGGCAAGTGAAAGGCAATTACGTATTAACAATTTTTGTGATTAATTAAAATGCAGGCAATTTTGGGAATCGTGTTGCTTCTAGGTAGCTGCTGGGCCTTTAGCGAAAACCGAACGGCGGTGTCTTGGCGATTTGTCGCCATAGGGCTGTTGATCCAGTTTTTACTGGTCTTAATCTTGTTGCGTGTGCCCTGGATTACAGATTTTTTGCTTGGGCTGAATTATTTTGTCAGTGCCATTGAACAAGCCACTCGGGCCGGAACGGAGTTTCTCTTTGGCTATCTGGGTGGCGGGGTGTTTCCGGTAGACCTCAACAGCAACACAACACCCTATCTATTTGCCTTTCGGGTGTTACCCCAAGTTATTGTTTTCTCGGTCATTGTCGCTTTGCTATGGCATTGGAAAGTGTTGCCCAGCATCGTTCGCCTATTGAGCAAGGGGCTACAAAAAACCTTCAAAATCAGCGGCAGCGTAGCCACTGCAGGCGCCGCCAGCTTATTCTTAGGGATGGTGGAAACCCCGTTGGTGATTAGGGCCTACCTAGCCGGACTTACCCGATCTGAATTTTTCACCGTCATGACCTTGGGTATGTCTACAGTCGCCGGCAGCGTCATGGTGCTCTTTGCATCCATTCTAGAGGGAGTTTTGCCTGGCATTATTGGCCATATACTCGGCGCCTCAATGATCAACATGATCGGCGCTATTTATATTTCACGGCTACTTATCCCAGAGACACAAGACACAGTAAGCGGCGGTAGCAGTCTAGAGTTAACCTACTCGTCCTCAATGGACGCTCTCAGTCAGGGTACAAAAGATGGCCTGTCATTGGCGGTAAACGTCGGCGCTATGTTGCTGGTTTTGGTGAGTTTTGTCGCGCTGGCAAATATCTTGTTGAGCAATTTTGTCATCAACGGGCAGAGCTTTTCCATTGAACAACTTCTAGGTTGGTGCTTTGCGCCCATTGCCTGGCTGATCGGCATTCCTTGGAGCGAGGCCATACCAGCCGGGGCGCTACTCGGCACTAAACTGGTGCTCAATGAATTAGTGGCTTTTATCCAACTGGCCCAGAACTCTGAGTTGTTTTCGCCCCAAAGCCGCCTCATTTTGCTCTACGCACTGTGTGGTTTTGCGAACATTGGTAGCTTGGGTATTTTACTCGGGGGCTTGGCCGTATTAGTACCAGAGCGCAAAGAAGAGTATCTCAAAATTGCACCGCGCTCAGTGCTCAGCGGCACAGTAGTAACCCTAATCACAGGCGCAATAGTTGCCCTTGTAAGCCGCATTTGAAGCGGTTAACTGCCCCGAAAACTGCTAATGCGGTCGCAGAGTTTAGCTTCAGCGTTGTCATCAATGTCGCGGTGAAAAACCCATCTCGGTCTGCCTACTTTGATGCCGCCGTCCATTAGCCAGAGTGCAAGTTTTTCATAGTTTGTTGACGGCAGATTGAGGTGGATCATGTTGGTTGCAAGACGCACTGAGTCTGCGCCAAATCTGCTCTCTAGCACCTTCGCCACACGCTCCGCGCGCTGATGATCAACTACAAGATCGTTTACATGGTGGGTCAACGCATGCAGACCTCCGGCAGCGATAATGCCACCTTGGCGCATACCGCCGCCCAATACTTTGCGCCACCTACGTGCAACCTTAACTACCTCTGCGGTGCCCACTAATAAAGAACCTACAGGCGCCCCAAGACCTTTCGATAAACAGATAGACACTGAGTCGAAGTGCTCAGCAATAGCCATGGGACTGGCATTTTGAGCCACTGCTGCGTTGAATAATCGTGCACCGTCCAAATGCAGGGCTAAACCGAATTCATCACACAAATGGCGAACTTGAAGAGCATAATCTGCGGGCAGTGGGGTGCCTGCATGGGTGTTTTCAAGGCAAACCACTTTACTGCATGCAAAATGGATATCGTCAGGCTTAATTGCCCCGCGAATATCGTCCAAACTCAAACAGCCTTGCTGATCCATTGGAATACTATGCGGTTGAATGCTGCCCAATACCGCTGCGCCGCCGCCTTCGTAACGAAAGGTATGGGCATTAGCGCCAACTATATATTCATCGCCACGCTGACAATGGGCCAGCAAACCGAGCAAATTAGACTGGGTACCAGAGGGCGCAAATAGCGCTGCTTCTTTACCTAACAAGTTGGCCGTATACGTCTCAAGGGCAATGATGCTGGGGTCTTCTACATAAACATCGTCACCTACAGGGGCATCGCGCATAACGTCGCGCATGGCTAAAGAGGGCTGGGTCACAGTATCGCTGCGCAGGTCTATCGAGTTCATAACATCACGTCACATTCGTTCTTAAAAATAAGTTACAGGCAAAAAAAAGACCGGTAAACCGGTCTTTTCAGTTCAGTGAAACACTCAGGCTTCAGCTAACAATCAATTCTACCTCAGCTACTGCGCTGCAAGAGAAACGTTATAAACGCCGGCTTGTCGCGCGGAGTCCATGATGTGAATCATCAAATCAGTGGTTGAATCAGGGTGTGGCTGAATAATAACCGGCGCTTCAGGATTTTCCGCATGAAGGCGTTCAATGTTTGCTCGAACAGCTCGGCGGTCGATATCACGCTTGGCAATTTGAATTCTATCGCGTTTAGTAATCTTAACCACGATGCTCTTTTTGTCCGGATCTACCGTCTTTGGCTTATCTTCGTCAGGCTGGTTTACATCTAAACCCACTTCCTTAACAAACGTTGCCGTCACGATAAAGAAAATCAACATGATAAATACCACGTCTAACATCGGCGTTAAGTTAATCGCCTCTGTTCCTTCCTCGTCTCTTCCTCTACCAAAAGGTCTACGCATAATGCCCCTCAAAAATTCTAGCTTGCGTTAAAAACGCTATGGTATGTCAAGCGGAGCGCCGATTCCATAGCGGTATAGCGCAAATTAACAGACTGGCGACCAAGATCAAAAGAGTAATTGGCCTATCGAGCAGATAACTTAGCTCGCCTGAGCTCAACAAAAGTGCTCTACGCAAGTTCTCTTCAAATAGACCGCTCATAATGAAGCCTAAAAGCAGAGGTGCTAAGGGAAAGTCGTAGGCTCTAAGTAGCCCGGCAGCTAGGGCAAAACCGAGCATTAAGCCCAAATCAAAAACACTAAATGTGGTTAGAAATACACCAATCAGAGAGAACCCTATAACCAATGGCAGCAAAACCTTGCTCGGCAGGTTAATCAGCCTTGCAAGGTAGGGAATCAGCGGCAGGTTAAGCAACAGCAACATCAGATTGCCCACATACATTGAAATAATTACACCCCAAAAGATTTCCGGTTGCTCGACAATTAATGTCGGACCCGGTTGCAGACCGTAAGCAAGCATCACCCCGAGTAAAACCGCAGAAGTACCAGAGCCGGGAATACCTAGACTCAGTAGCGGCACAAATGATCCAGTAGAGGCGGCGTTGTTAGCTGCCTCAGGCGCCGTTAACTTAGCTTCTAAACTGCCATCACCAATTTGCTTTTCTAAATCGTAGGCAAAGAAACTGGCAAGGGTTGCTCCTGCACCAGGCATAACGCCGACAAAGAAGCCGAGCAGGGCGCTTCGCCCTGCAACCGGTGTGAGTTTGCGCACTTCAGATTTTGCCAACTTTAAGTCACGTAGCGACACTTTTTGTTCGGTTTGCGGTGACTGGGCAATGAACAATCTAAACGCTTCGGCTAACGCAAAGGTCGACATGACTAAGAGTACAAAGTGAATGCCATCTGCCAAATCGATCTGATTAAAGGTGAAGCGCTGCACACCGCCTAATTGATCTGTGCCTACAGTACCGAGCATCAGGCCAAGTAAAAGTGTTACTGCACTGGGTATACGCTGGCCCGGCTGGGCAAATACAACAATACTCGTCATGGCAAAAAGTATTAGGGCGGCATATTCCGGACTTTGAATTTGCAAAGCAAATAGCGCCAGGGTAGAGGCAAAGAACAGCAGCATAATGGCGCCAAATGTACCGCCAAAGAAAGACGCATAAGCGGCAATCGCTAGAGCTTTACCGGCTTTACCAGAGCGGGCCAAAGGGTAGCCAGCAAAACTTGTAGCCACCGTACTGGCAACACCCGGTGCGTTGATCAAAATTGCCGAGGTAGAGCCACCAAAGACCGCGCCGTAGTAAACACCGGCCATCATAATCAGGCCACCCGCGGGGTCGAGGGAATAGGAGATGGGGATCATCAACGCAATTGCACTGATGGGCCCCAACCCTGGAATCATGCCAATTAACGTGCCGGCAATGCAGCCAAATACTACCCAACTCAAATTACTTAAAGTTAAGGCAGTAGCTATACCTGTCATTATTCCTTCGAGCATGACTAAAGTGGGATAACCATTTCGAGTAACTGCTCAACTAACGCACAGCCGACTAGGGGCACACCCAGAGATGTAACCAGCAAAACGAGCATTCGCCGCTCACCCATGATCAACATGTTTAGCAGTAGTAGCGCACTCAGCGACCACCACAAGCCTAGATATGGCAGTAAAATGATGAAGGCGACAATAACAAAACAGACCAACATCAACGGTAATAATCGACGCGACAATGCCACCTCTTTGGGCTTTCGCCATACCAGAGCGAGTGCGCAAAGCATTAACCCTATGCCATATAAATAGGGCAGGGTTCGAGAATTGATCGCATCCATTTCACTCCATGGATCCAACAGAATCTGCGCGGTCAGCAGCACGTAACCAGCGCCGATAACGAATAGTGAAACTAAGATACTGCGATAAATCACATCAACTCCTAACGTACTAAGCCCAATTGGGTGAGCACATCTTTGAGCAGGATTTCTTGTTGCGCAAGGTACTTAGAAAACTCATCACCAGGCAGAAACAGCGGCTGCCAGCCGTAGCGATTAAGCTGCCGTTGCCACTCATTACTTGCAACCGTATTGGCTATTTGAGAGATCCACTGAGCGCGTTGCTCAGGCGTTGTAGAGGAGGGCGCAAATAGACCGCGCCAGTTGTAAAAAACCACGTCTACTTGCTGGGCTTTGAATGTAGGGACCTCCGGGAAACGCGGGTCTGCTTGCTCAGACGTCATACCCAACAACCTAATACTGCCGGCTTTTTGCTGCGCTAGCGTCTCACCTAAACCGCTGACCATAATATCCACCTCACCACTGAGCAGGGCCAGCATCGCTTTACCGCCACCGTCGTAAGGCAAATAACGAACACTTCGAGGCGCAATACCTGCCTTATCCACCAGCAGCGATAAAATAATATGGTCAAGACTGCCTTTCACCGAACCGCCGCCAATAAACAGTTTACCCGGCTTCTGTTGCATGGCCGCAACAACATCTGCCCAGCTTTGATAGGGCGAATCTGCCCGCACAGCAATTATTCCCGGATCAGCAATAAGCCCGGCAATGGGCGTTAAATCTCTGTAGGAGTGCGGGAATAGACCTTGGAGTGAGCGGATAAGTAGCGGGGTTGAGTTAACCAAAAGGGTATTGGTCAACGCATCTGAGGACGCCACAAAGTAGGCCATGGCTTTGCCGCCACCGCCGCCAGTGCGGTTTTCGTAACTCACTCGAGCGACCTCTTGATCGCTCACCAAAGTTCTTCCAATGGCGCGGGCTGTGGCATCTAATCCGCCACCAGGACCAGCTGGAATAACAATATGTAGGCGCTCTTCGACTGCATCATCAGCCAGCGCGACAGAGCAAATACCGGCAAAAGAGAGCAAGCCGTAGGCAATTAGAATTCTGAACATGATCCGCGCTTACTTATTCAGAAAATTTAGAGGTAGACCGCCTACAGGCCAGTCCATTGCAACAAGCTGACCCGTTGAAGACAGCGTAATGAAAGCAGTCTTTAAGTCTTTGCCTCCAAAACAAATATTGGTGGTGATTCGATCAGGCATGGGTACAAATTGAGGTTGTTTTTGCCCATCTCTTTGCCCATCTCTTTGCCCATCTCTTTGCAAAGAAGCACTGCGGTCGGAGAGGATGGTGATACCGCCGTCCAACAGCGTCGCTACACAAACGTCGCCATTAGCGTCAATAGCTAGCGAGTCGAACATAAAGTGGCCGCTGCGCCCGGCAAGTAGTCGCTTGGTGTTTTTGCCATTTGCCAGTTCACCAGGACCCGCCAAATCATATGCCCAAACTCTGCCAGTCGGTGTTTCAGCTACAAATACGGTGGTCTCGTCGGCAGAAAGACCAATGCCATTTGGCGCTTCCAAGGGAAAAATCACCTCATTAATGGACGAACCATCTGGCTGTGCATAAAAAACCCCAGTCCGGTCTCTATCTCGAGGCCTTGTTTTGCCATGATCGGTGAACCAAAACCCGCCGGTGCGATCAAAAACGATGTCATTAGGTCCTCGTAGAGGCAGGCCTTTGCACTGAGTATAAAGGGTGGTGACCTTACCGCTGGTCAAATCAACACGCTCAATCCTGCCGCCGCTATAGTTGCTAGGTTGTTCCCCCGGATAAGTTTTATCGCCTGCCTTAATCCATTCAAAGCCGCCGTTATTGCAGATATAACAAGCCCCATCCGGCCCTATAGCCGCACCGTTAGGTCCGCCGCCCAGCTCTGCAACCACTGCAACTTGCCCGTTTTGAACTCTGGAGAGCGTGCCGCGTTCAATCTCAACCAACAACACACTGCCATCTGGCATAGCAATTGGGCCTTCCGGGAATTGCAGGTTTGTTGCAAGAATATTCAGTTCTGGTTGCATTTTAATCTCTCCGTGATTCAATCTCGCATTCTAACCGGGTCTATGGATAAGGATATAGTTATGCGTACTGTTCGTTTGATTTGCACGTGGGCGTTATTGGGATTTTTCGTCGGCTGCCAAGCCTATAGCGATGGGTCAAAAAGAACAGTCGGAGAATTTGCCGACGATGCTCAAATTAAAGCCGCGGTGAAATTTCGATTACTCAACGACCCAGAAGTCAAAGGTCTACAGGTAGGCGTTTCCGTAGCGAAAGGAGTAGTCACTCTAAAAGGGCGAGTGCCCTCGGATTATGCCCGGAAAAAAGCGCTTAGAATTGCCGGCGAAACCGGCAGTGTAGCGAGTGTGGAAGACCGCTTAACTATTGTAGAGTGACCCTAAAACCCAAGACTCAATCTAAAAATATCCCACAACTAGCTAATTTTAATAGAATTTTTAAGCCAATCCTGGGGCTTTAGATAATACTCAGTGAGCTTAGCTTCACGACTACCGGCTTCCGGTTGGTAGTTATAGACCCATTTCACCAAAGGCGGCAGTGACGCCAATACGGACTCTACCCTACGACCACTTTGCAACCCGTATGCGGTACCACGATCCAAAGCTAAGTTAAATTCAGCATAGCGGCCGCGTCGATACAGCTGAAAATCTCGCTCTTGTTCGGTAAACGGTGTCTTCATGCGTGCATGAAAAATAGGTAAATAGGTGGGTTCAAAGGAATCACCTACGCCTTTCACAAACTCGAGACTTTGCTCAAACCCGCCATTAGTCCAATCGTCAAAAAAGATGCCGCCCACGCCTCGGGTTTCACCGCGGTGCGAGAGATAAAAATAATCATCGCAAGCACTCTTCAGAGCCGGGTAGTGGTCTCCTGTTGCGGCTTTTGCCGCACTGTGCCAGCGCACAATGTCTTCATCTACCGGATAACAGGGTGTTAAGTCATAGCCACCGCCAAAATACCAAGAGGGTTCATCTGCCTCCACATAAAAGAAGCGCAGATTCATGTGAGTAATAGGCACATGCGGATTACGCGGGTGCACGATTAATGAAATGGCTGTGGCTTGAAAAGGGCAGCCTGCAAGGTGCGGGTTGCGCGCAGTCGCAGCCGGTGGCAGCGAAGCACCTACCGAATGAGTGAACTGCACTGCAGCTTTTTCAATATGGGCACCGTCAGCTAGCACCCTTGGCTGCGCAAGACCGCCAGTTGGCGGGCGAATTTGCTCAAGAGAGAACTCGGCCGCGCCATCAACAGCCGCCAAGTTGTCACATATGGATTTTTGCAGCTCTAGGAAGTAAGCGGTGACTTGCTCTATCATTTAAATTGTTCGCTGGAATAGGGCTGGGTACTATTGCCCATCGTATTGACTGCTGCAACGATCTTAGAAACTTTGTCTATTATTGCCACAGGAGAGGCCGCGTACCTGATGAAATGTGTCCACGCAAAGGTGAACTAAAAGCTCGACGCACATTATTCCTCAAAGACATAAAAACGGGCATACTCCCCCCATGAAGAATTTTGAATTTACTCCGGTCCTGGACCAAATAGACACGCTCATCCGCAAATCCTGCGCCTTTTTGCAGGGAGATCTAGATAAAGAACAGATCGAATTATACAGTTTGGCGTTTGCACAGGCCGAACTGTTAGCCGCTAGAACCGTGTTGGCGAGCGCTGCAAAGAATCCAAATTTAACCGACATAGCAAACTATTTTATTGCCGATGTGGTTACTTCCATCACGCAAAAATTTGCAGTACGACCGAAAACTTTTGGTTTGCACGCCTCAGAGCTTCCTGAATTAGAAAGCATGCAAGATTTCTTGTCACCAGAGTACATATCCGCATTGGGGCAACATTTTATAGACAATGGTCTACCTGAAAGTGATGTCGACGAAGACAAACGCATTATTCGTGACACGTTCAGAACCTTCGCCGAAGAAGTCGTCATGCCATTAGCAGAAGACATCCACAGAAAAGACCTATTGGTGCCAAGCGAAATTCTGGAACCGCTAAAGGCAATGGGTGTATTTGGTTTGAGTATTCCAGAGCGTTTTGGCGGACTTAAGCCAGATACCGAAGAAGACAGTATGGGCATGGTAGTAGTTACAGAGGAACTATCGAGAGGTTCGCTAGGCGCCGCCGGCAGTTTGATCACGCGTCCTGAAATTATGGCGCGGGCACTGATGGAAGGTGGTACCGAAGAGCAGCAGTCAAAATGGCTGCCCGCTATTGCCAGTGGCGATACCCTTTGTGCAGTCTCGGTAACTGAACCTAACACTGGCTCTGATGTCGCCTCAGTGGCCCTGCGTGCTACCCAAACCGAAGGCGGTTGGTTGCTAAACGGCGGCAAAACCTGGTGCACATACGCTGGCGCCGCAGGTGCATTATTGGTGCTGGCCAGAACAGATAAAGACATTCAGCCTGCACACAAAGGGCTTTCATTGTTCATCGTGGAAAAACCCGCGTACAAGGGCCACGACTTTGAATACGAACAAGAGAAGGGGGGTCGTATGACTGGCCGCTCAATTCCAACTCTTGGTTATCGAGGCATGCATTCTTATGAAATGTTCTACGATAACTTTTTTGTCCCAGACGATTGTCTGATTGGCTGCGAGGCCGGTATTGGTAAAGGCTTTTATTTCACTATGCGCGGGTTTATGGGAGGGCGCCTGCAAACCGCCGCCAGAGCTTGCGGCCTAATGCGCGCGGCCTTTGAAGAAAGTAAGAACTACACTCAGGACCGCAAGGTGTTTGGTCGTTCTGTAGCCAGTTATCCGCTGTCTTTGGCAAAATTGGCGCGAATGGGCGCACTTATTAGCGTTTCCAGAGAATTTACCGCCCACGTTGCAGGATTAATGGATCAAGGCCTTGGGCAAATGGAAGCAAGTTTAGTAAAGTTGTTCTCCTGCCGCGCAGCTGAATGGGTAACCCGAGAGGGCGTCCAGTTACACGGCGGCATGGGCTATGCAGAAGAAGTTGCAGTGAGTCGCTATTTCGCCGATGCTCGCGTCCTTTCGATTTTCGAGGGCGCAGAAGAAACGTTGGCTATTCGTGTGGTTGGTAAGTCGTTATTAGACCAAGCGAGAAACTAGACCCTGTTTACAGAACATAAAAGCGCACGCTGGTCTCAGCTAAAAATGCGCTCAAGTAAAAATTTGGGCTTGTTGAATTGGTGACTCACATCTTTTCAATAGACATATAAATACATTTAAAACGATCTTTCGTATCAAAAACTTGGAGTTGTAATGGACTTATCATTTTCACAAGAAGACCGGGACTTTCAACAAGACGTGCAGTCTTTCCTTGAAGGCGCATGGCCACAAGAAATGCGCGACAAGAAAGCACGTAGCGCATTAGGCAAGTTGTCTAAAGACGATTTAGTCGGCTGGCAGAAGCGTTTGGCAGAAAAGGGCTGGGCTGCAGTCAACTGGCCAAAAGAACATGGCGGCGCGGCGTTCACACCTACCCAAAGCTACATCTGGGACCTAGAGCGCGCCAAAGTAGGTGCGCCTGGCGTCATTCCATTCGGTATGAGCATGGTTGCACCGGTTATCATGAAGTTTGGTACCGAAGAGCAAAAAGCAAAATTCTTGCCTCCTATTCTTAATTCTGATGTTTGGTTTTGCCAAGGGTACTCCGAGCCAGGTTCAGGTTCAGATTTGGCGTCACTAAAAACCAAAGCCGAAGATATGGGCGATCACTATTTGGTTAACGGCGTGAAGACCTGGACCACATTAGCTCAGCACGCGGACTGGATGTTTTGCTTGGTCAGAACCAGCAACGAAGATATCCGCCAAATGGGTATTAGCTTCATTCTTATGGACATGACAACACCTGGCATTAGCGTAAAGCCTATCGTTACACTAGATACACCGGCTGAAAACTTCCAAGAGATCAACATGGTCTACTTCGATAACGTTAAGGTGCCAAAAGAAAACCTAGTAGGCGAGCAAGGCAAAGGTTGGACCTGTGCTAAGTACTTACTAGAATTTGAGCGCGGTAATGCTTACTCACCAGCACTCAAAGGCGCAATGGCGCACCTGCGTGGCGCAGCAGCCGTTGAGCAAGATGGCTACGGCTCTACTTACGCTGAAAACGCAGACTTCGTAAAACGTTTTAATGAAGTAGAAGTCCAAATTTTGGCAATGGAATTCACCGAATTCAGAATTTTGGGTGCATTAGCCGCAGGCCAAAACGTTGGTCCTGAGAGCTCAATGTTGAAAACCAGAGGTTCAGAGTTACAGCAGTCAGTAACTGAACTTGCATTGGAAATCACCGGTAACTACGCGTCGCCACTAGATTCCTCAACACCCGCTCCTGGCGACAACTTCCAGAGCGTTGGACCGCAAGCATCAAATGGTGTGGCTCAAGAGTATTTTAATACTCGTAAAGTGAGCATCTACGCTGGATCAAATGAGATTCAGCGCAACATCATGTCGAAGTTGGTACTGGGTCTATAAGCTATTGCTTGATGATAGATAACCGGCTGACTGAGTAGAAAAAAACGGGCGTTAAGCCCGTTTTTTTTGCCCAAAAAACGGCTGGCGCAAAACAGTCTTGCGCAGGGTCGATCCGGCCAAAGCACTGCGCAAGCCAGTGAGGTCAAGGCAACGGAATTGTTATGAATGGAAAAATGCCTGAAACGCCACTTAGTCGTTGCAAAATTTGCGGGGCAACAGCTATGATCAGTGACAGATCGTGACCACTGTGTTGCTAAAAGAGTAGGCTGAGAATAGAAATAGGCCTGTTCAGGTCGTAGAAGAATAAAAAGACCTAATAATAATAGCTGTCTCTTATACACATCTGACGCTGCCGACGAGCGATCTAG
>OJIR01000027.1_pt1 | contig 48679 bp, 47 predicted proteins | sample 1595711 | NCBI WGS metagenome assembly OJIR01 (sample SAMN05416846, study PRJEB24817) | seawater metagenome | isolation source: Sea water | place: Canada:Atlantic | collected 2013-07
TTAGACAAAGTATAGGGTGTAATAACACCGCTTCGTATCATTATTCACAGGAGCCGCTTTCTTGAAACTCGCAAAACCCGCTTTAGACGTTGGCCTTTATACCAACCAACTGGACCCAAGCCTGGCATTTTGGCAAGACCAAGTTGGCCTTACCTACAGCGAAATGTTGCCCTTGGGCGGCGGCGCACGTCAGCACCGTCATGCCATAGGCGACAGTGTGCTAAAGGTTAATCACAGCCGCCACCAACTAGAGACTGGCGACAGCGGGTTAAGCAAACTGAGCATCTACAGCCCATCGGTTGAAGAACCGGCCCAGCTTCTAGATCCAGACGGCAACGACATAGACCTCTGCCCTTTAACCGCCCAAAGTCCAAATTTATCACTCACGCTAGCGGTAACTGACTTGGCCCGCAGCCAAGAGTTCTATGCCCAAACCTTGGGGCTACCCCAAGACGATGAAGGCGGCTTTCGCGCTGGCGCGTCGCAGATACTACTCACCCAAGGTGGCGGGTTAGGCGAGGTGCCACAAAAAGCCCTGGGCCTACGCTACATGACCTTTCAAATTTTTGACGTGGTGGCAGAACACGCCTTTGTGATAAGCAACGGCGGTAGCGAAGGCATGGCACCAGTCCGCCTTGGCGAAGTTGCATTTATCAGTTTTGTGCGCGATCCAGATGGTAACTGGATAGAGCTCAGCCAAAGAAAATCTATTACTGGATCTCTCGCTTAAGCCTTAAAAACAACCACCAGGCGCTTAAACGTAGACACCGGCCGGTGTCTACTAGACTCAGGCCGACCTAATGGGTATACCTGTACAAATACATTTCGAAATATTCGGTTAATACCTAAAACACACTATATTGGAGACACCCATGAGTTTTTTATCATTCATTGTTCTAGTGGTCATTGCTTATCTATTGTGGCGCATCAGCGACCAACTACCCGACGTTTTGTATAGGTTAGGCGAAATACAGAAAGACATTGCAGCGCTAAATAGACGCGGCGCTGAGGCCTCAACAGAAACAACTGAGGCAACCAAAAAACCAGCGCCGAAGAAAAAGCCACAAACAGACAGCGAAGCATAAGTCTTAATAAGTACTCACAAAGACCAATATGCCCACTACTGAAAAGCCAACAGTTGCTGCCTCTCAGCGCAAAAAACCATTAGATTGGCGTGTCCGCTTTGGCCTTACGCTCACCGCTGCGTGGATATTTCTCGGTAGCTCCTACATCACCACGCAGATAGGTTGGGGTGCATTTTCACGACTGCCCGCAGAGGAACTAGGCAGTTTTTTGGAGGGCGCCTTTGCACCGCTGGCTTTTCTTTGGTTGGTTATCGGCTATTTTTTGCAGCAAAAAGAGTTGGAACAAAATACCGAGGCCTTGCATGCCCAGGCATTGCAAATTGGCCGCACCGCTGAGCAAGCTATAATTCAGTCAGAAAAACTCGCTGCCAGCGAACTGCATGCAAGACAGGAAGCTTTCTTACAAATAGCACAATTAGTACGCGCCCAACTTGGCGCCATTGCCGGCCTACTTTATACGTCAAGCCAAGGTGACTCCGGAGACGGCACCATAAGCCCGGTGGAAATGACCCAGCTCTTCTCCGAACAGAGCAATGGCGACCTAGACTTATTCACGCGACGACTCATACAAGCCATTATTCTCGAAGAGGTCGAGGATGAGCGCTTCGCGCTGTTTTATGGCACTGCAATTCGCGCAAGGCACAGCAACCACTTCCTCTTCGCCTTTGAACGGTTAATGAAAAACGTAAAAGAAGTCGACCCCCAAGGCATGCTGGAAGATGCACTCACCAGCAGCGCCAATGGGTTACTCTACGTACGCATGAAAGGCTACCAAGCCAAAGCGCCAGAAGAATGGTCAGACCATCACAAAACCGGAATTCAGATCAATATTTAGGACATTAACTATGCACATCTCGATTAAGACCCTACTGATCCTCCTATCCACAAGCGCCTTAAGCATCGGTAACCTTTGGGCCGCAGACAGATTTGCAGGCGTTGAAGTTAAAGCCCAATTAGTCAGCGGAAGTGTACATATGCTCACCGGCTCTGGCGGTAACATCGGCGTATCCATTGGCCCAGACGGCACGCTCATTATTGACGACCAATTTGCACCACTGGCAGAAAAAATACAAAACGCATTAACCAGATTGGGCGGCGACCGACCCAGACTGATATTAAATACCCACTTTCATGGCGACCATACCGGCAGCAATCCAAGCTTTGGCAGCAGTGGCACCATCATTGCCCATGACAACGTACGCGTACGGTTAGCAAACCAAGACAATTTCGCGCCAAGTGGCTTACCCGTAGTGACCTTCGCCCAGCAGCTGACTGTACATTTCAATGGCGACGAACTGGCCCTCATTCACCTGCCCAATGGTCATACCGACGGCGACAGCGTGGTATGGTTCAAGCAAGCCAATGTAATTCACATGGGCGACCACTTCTTTAACGGCGCATTCCCATACATAGACATAGGCAGCGGCGGCAGCGTGAGCGGTGTAATTCGCAACCTTGAGCAAGTGATACAAATGGTACCTGCGGACATCAAAATCATTCCCGGACACGGCCCAATGGCCAACATTGTAGACCTAAGTACAAGCCTAGCTACCATTAAGGCAACGCAAAAAATCATTCAGCAAGGCGTCAGCGCCGGCTTATCAGACAGCAAAATAGAAGCCCAACTCAGCGGCTACGCAAATTGGGGTAAAGGCTTTATCAATACATCACGCTGGATCAGCATTATCAAAAGCGATCTAGAAAATAGATAAGAAAGCCAAACAAGAAAGACCGATAATACAGACCGATAAGACAGACCGATAAGACAGACTGATAAGAAAAAAATATGCAAGATCCGTTAGCGCAATTCCACGCAGACCGCCAATTAGCGCGAGATGCTGGCGACCCAATGGCACACGTATGTGTTCTGGCAACAGTAGATAAACAAGGTCGCCCGCAAGCGCGCACATTAGTGCTAAGGAATGTCGATCACAACGGTTCGCAGCGACTGGCGCTGTTTATAAACGCCAATAGCCCCAAGTGGGCGGAGCTTACCAATAACGCCAGCGCATGCGTTCAGGTGTATTGGCCAAGCGTAGAGTTGCAGTATCGGATGCAGGTACAAGTTGAGACCTTAGACCCCCAAGTGGTGGCCGCAAGCTGGCAGTTCAGACCAGACGCGCCAAAGAAGATGGATTGGCTATACCAGCAACAAGCCCAAAGCACAGTGGTTGCTGACAGAACGCAGTTACTCAGCCAGTTAGACCAGCTAGCAACCCCAGAGCCGCTTGTGGCACCAGAGGCTGCAAAAGGTCTACTTATTAAGGTAACGGAAATAGAGCGGCTAGACTTGACCCAAAGCAACGGCGTACATGACCGTACGCTGTTCACACTGCGCCAGGGAGGCCAAGGAGAGTGGGACAAACAAACGTTAGTGCCTTAGTGCCTTAGCTCAAATCAAATCAAAGCCAAGCCAAGCCAAGCCAAGCCAAGAGCAGTAACAATACTGGCGCTCACGTCAATATGAAATCCGAGCTAGAACTATATCTAAAACTTCAGATCATCTAGCTCGGCAGTAACAATACCTCTAAGGTTGCTAAAACACGTAGTTTTGGCCACATCAATAAAACCCGAAATAAACGGGGCATCGGCCTGGTCCGCACGCACCGCACCATAAAGCGTGGGCCAAACACCCTCCTCACCCAGCGAGCGAACCTCAACATAGTCATTTTCCAAATATTCGTGCAACGCCCAATTAGGCAAACACGCCACACCACGACCACTGGCCACCAACTGAATAATCATAGTAGTTAACTCAGCGTGCCGAACACGCTGAGGCACAACGCCGGCCAAATCCAAAAAACTGGTAAACAAATCCAACCGATCACGATCAACCGGATAAGAAATAACCACCTCATCAGCAAGGTCAGCAGGCTCCACCCAAGGCTTCTGGCCAAGCGGGTGGCCTTTGGCCACAGCCAACTGAGCCTCGTAACTAAACAAAGGGAAATAGTGAATACCCGGCTCGTTCACCGGGTCTGCGGTAATGACCAAATCTAAATCACCCCGCGCCAGCGCAGGCAGCGGCGCAAAATGAAAACCACTGGCAATATCCAGTTCAACATCAGACCAACCATCACGATAAGAATCTATGGCAGGCAACAACCACTCAAAGCAACTATGACACTCAATAGCCATAAAAATACGCCCAGACTCACCGCCAGCCAAACGCTGCAGATCAAGCTCGGCACTGTGCACACGCGGCAACACTTCATCTGCAAGTTTGAGCAGGCGATTACCCGCACTGGCAAAGCGCACAGGCCGAGTCTTACGCACAAACAGCGCACAACCAATCCGAGTTTCTAACTCCTTAATTTGATGGGACAAAGCCGACGGCGTTAAATACACCCGCTCCGCGGCCTCCACCAAACTACCGGTATCACGCAAAGCCACCAGCGTACGCAAATGGCGCATTTCAACTTGAGACATGAATGTCGCTCACTATCAATGTTTCGAACACGCATTATATTCATGCTGAAAGACTAAGTCACGGCTTCATACAACCTGCAAGCCACAAAAGCGACACAGCAACACAGCATAGCTAGGGCGTAACAATCAAAACGTGACCTTTCAGTAAACCCACTCGTCACAAACATAACCCACACAACCTGCTTACCAACCAGCTAACAAACTAACGGCTAGGTGGTAGCAAAATCGAGACAGACTGTCACATATCTGTTTAGTTAGTTTTGTAAGATCTAACCGTGGCTTTTTTATACAACGTAATTCGGTCATTGGCAGCACATGCACTATTCATCCCCTATAAAGAAGATGCGACGACATAAAAAATGGAGCAACTAGACCAACTGAAAGCAATACTTCACTCCAAGCGGGCGAATATCTATTACCTAGAAAAATGTCGGGTAATGCAAAAAGATGGCCGAGTCCTCTACCTCACCGAAGCAAAATCTGAAAATCAATATTGGAATATTCCAATAGCCAACACCACTTGCTTATTGTTAGGCACCGGCACATCTGTCACCCAAGCGGCCATGCGCATGTTGGCATCAGCGGGCGTATTAGTTGGCTTCTGCGGAGGCGGCGCAACTCCGCTACTGATGGCCACCGAAATAGAATAGATGACACCCCAAAGCGAATACCGTCCAACAGAATATATGCAGGCTTGGATGCAGTTTTGGTTCGATGCAGAAAAACGCTTAACAGTAGCCCAACAATTCCAACATACCCGCATGAACTTCATACAAACCATTTGGAACAAAGACCGCGAACTTAAAGCCCACGGCATATCGGCAGAAGAACCCAGTATTCGAAAAGCGATAGAGCGTTGCCGAGACAGAACAGACCATGCCGTGAATGTAGGAAATCTCTTACAAGCAGAAGCAGAACTCACCAAAAAATTCTATCGATATATAGCAACCACAGTGGGTTATGGCGATTTCACCCGACAACGAGACGGCCAAGATCTAGCCAACAGCTTCCTTAACCACGGCAACTACCTAGCCTATGGATTAGCCGCCACAACATTATGGGTGCTGGGCATCCCCCACGGCTTCGCAGTCATGCACGGTAAAACACGAAGAGGCGCATTGGTATTTGATGTGGCTGATATTATTAAAGACGCCCTAGTACTGCCCTGGGCGTTTATCTGCGCCAAAGAAAACGCCACCGAGCAAGAGTTTCGCCAACAGTGCTTACAAGCCTTCACAGACCACGATGCCTTAGGCGTGATGTTTGAAGAAGTAAAAAGAGCAGCGTTAACGAATGGTTTTGAGCCCAATAAAGCAGAGGTTAGCGGCCTATGATGGTCACATTTGTATCCCAATGCGAAAAGAAAGCCCTTAACCGTACACGTCGTGTGTTGGATGCTTTCGCTAACCGTATTGGCGATAACACTTGGCAAACTGTTATTACGTTAGAAGGTTTGGGAGCGGTGAAAAACTTACTGCGTAAATCTGCCAGTAAAAACACTGCGGTTAGTTGTCATTGGATACGCAGCAGATCTAGAAGCGACCTTGTTTGGGTTGTTGGCAACTCACGCAAATTCAACAACCAAGGCATTGTGCCGGTTAACACAACAAAAAGAGATGTGTTGAAATCCGACTGGCAGAATAATTGGTCTCAAGCATTCAGTATTCAGGTGGCCGCTACCCTTGCTGCCCTGCTCCATGATCTGGGCAAAGCGACTGTTGGCTTTCAACGTAAACTGCAAAAAAATGCGCCCCGCGGCCTCCCTGACACCTACCGCCACGAATGGATTTCTCTTCACTTGTTCAATTGTCTCATTCGGGGCTGCACAACAGATGAAGAGTGATTACATCGATTGACACAATTACCCACGTTTTTGAGCGAAGAACTAAATTGGCTTGAAGCCTTTGGGAACCAGACTGAAAGCAGCGGCCTTGAAGGCGCGCCACCTTTGGCTCAACTGTTGGGTTGGCTAATTGTTACCCATCACCGCTTACCCTTTTACAACGAACAGTATTTTCTGCCAACTGAAAGAAGGGCACTCCGTCAGCGGTCATTTTTGTATAACTACGAAGTTCCACAGTTTCTTGCCGAATCAAAACCAACAGAATACTGGATAAAAAATCCGAAAGACTGGGACGCCAGAGGCGACCACACTGACTACTGGACCCTTAAAGCCCCACTGCAAGATAACAAGAAGTGGCAGACCGCTATTGCGCGATGGTCAAAAAAGGCACTCGGTCATAGCCCCCTACTCACCTCCGCCACAGAGCTGCGCGGCAACACACTCTTCCTTCATCTCACCCGACTTTGTCTCATGGTGGGTGATCACAACTTTTCCAGTTTGACTCTAGATCAGAGCAATAAAGTTATAAGCCCTGATCGCTCCCAAGCGGGTAGCCTCCTTGCAAACACCGACCAGACAACCAAAGAGCCCAAACAAGCATTAGACCAGCACCTGCTCGGCGTAGGTCTTTTTACCTCGCATTTCGCTCGAATCCTTCCACAGCTAGCGCAAAAACTGCCTTATTTGGAGGCTGAAAGCGCCAAAGAACTTCAAGCCAGGACCAACATCAAAAGGTTCCAATGGCAGAATAAAGCTTTTGACCTAGCCAAAAGCATTCAGGCAGATGCAAAAAACCAAGGCTTCTTTGGTATCAACATGGCCTCTACGGGTACAGGGAAGACTATTGCCAACGCCCGCATTATGTATGGTCTGAGTGATCCAAACCAAGGTGCGCGGTTTACCATTGCTCTGGGACTTAGAGTACTTACTTTGCAAACCGGTCAGGCGCTAGGGGAAAGAATGAAGCTTTCCACGCGTGAGTTAGCGGTATTAATAGGCAGCAGTGCTAGCCGTAAACTGTTCGCAATTAACCAAGAAGCTAACGAAGAAAACCAACTTGATGATGAGTTTGAAGCCATAGGCTCTGGGTCCCTGGAAGACTTAATAGAAGAAGAAGTGCACTTCGATGACGACATGATAGAGAGCGGCCCAATTCAAGACCTAGGCACTGTCATAGAAAACCCCAAAGCACGCAGCCTGCTATTTGCGCCGGTAGTAGCCTGCACAATAGATCATATTATTAAGGCCACCGAAACCGTCAGGGGCGGCAAACATATAGCGCCGATGTTGCGCTTACTCAGTAGTGATTTAGTCTTAGATGAGCCGGACGACTTTGGCCAATCTGACATGGCGGCCCTTACACGACTGGTGCACTTTGCCGGCATGCTAGGTAGCAGAGTGCTTTTATCTTCGGCGACGTTAACCCCAGATTTGAGCGTCGGCCTGTTCACCGCCTACAGTGCCGGAAGAAAAATATGGAACGAACAGCAAGGTATTACCAATGGCAATATCAAGTGTGGATGGTTCGACGAAAACAAAGTCTCTAGTAGTGACTGTAAAGCGACCAGCGGATTTGAGGCCGCCCATAAACTTTTTGTCGACAGAAGAGTAACAAAATTACAACAAGCACCAGTTCGGCACTGGGCTGAGGTATTACCCGTAACTCTTCCCCCCAAACCCGAAAATAAGAAAATACACTCCGCTAGCCTTGCGCGATTCCTGCTAGATGAAAGCTATCAATTACACCAAAAGCACGCTGAGACCAAAAACGGCAAGCGCGCCAGTGTAGGCCTTATTCGTATGGCCAACATTGACCCATTAATTAACCTAGCATTAGAGTTTTATAAACCAGAACTCCGCATTGACGGTGCCCAATTTCACCTTTGCTGCTACCACGCCCAACAACTACTCATACTGCGCAATGGCATTGAAACAAAGCTCGACAAAATTCTCAGCCGTTCAAGTGACAGCAGCCTTTTTGATCACCCAGAAATAGTCACACGAATTGATCAGGGCGATGCCGAACATCACGTTTTTATTGTACTCGCAACCGCAGTGGCTGAAGTAGGCCGAGACCACGACTACGACTGGGCCATTGTAGAACCCTCGTCAATGCGCTCCATAATTCAATTAGCAGGGCGCGTGTGGCGGCACCGCCCTGATAAAATTGCAAAATGCGTAAACATCAAGATACTGGATGCCAACGTTAAGGCCCTTGAACATGGCAACGCACTAGGCGTAGGCCACACTGTATTCCAGCGACCGGGATTTGAGGGCGGAGATGAGGGCTTTCTCCTGCAAACCCATAATGTCAGCGAGCTGATCAGCCCAGAACAAATGTATCCACTGAACGCGGTGCCACGCATATCCAAACCAGCCATGCTTCGACCCACAGCAAGCCTTGCGGACCTAGAGCACGAAGTAATGCGAACGCTGTTGAACAATCCGCGCAGCAATTACGTTAATGGGCTATGGACTGAAGACACTAGTTACCCGCTCAACTGCCACCTACAAAAAATAAGCCCCTTTCGAGAGCAAGATAAAAAGCAAAGCGAATACGTTTATCTACCTGATGCCAATCAAGGCAGCGGCTTTAGCTTTTATCTTGCAGAAAACGCGTGGAAGGACGGCCAAGGCGCGGCAACAAATAATCATCAATTTAATCTCTACGACTTTGAGAACGATAGTGAAAGTACTCTTCCTTGGTTGAATGAGCATTTATCCACCACATTAGACCAGTTATCGGAAAGGTTAGAACATTCAAACAAACAAGACGTAGCTTTACGTTATGCCACGGTGACGCTGCGAGATTTGGAAAACAGGCATTGGAACTTCAACTTTCGTCTGGGCTTTTGGTACTAAGAACAAGGGGGGTGCATGGATCAGATAACAACAAAGCATGTGTTGGCGGCGATCGACAGTTTTCTGCAGGAGCAACAGGCAAAAAAACTAGAGCCAGAGCATAAAAGCCTCGCCACCGCACAAACCAAAGGCGACAACGAAAAAGTCGCAGAAATTCAAAACAACATAACTGCAATTACCGAAAAGTATCAAAGAGACCCTTGGTGCATTGAGGCAGGCGAGACAATGGCTACCCAACTAACGTTCGGTACCCATATATCTAAAGGCATCCACCCTGACTCCAAAGGCAACAATATAACAGCTAACCTCAACCCATACTTACCGATGGGTTTCGTCGGCTCGCAAAGCGAAAAAAAAATTCAGCTAGACGCAAGCGGCAATGCTGCGGCACTGCCTTTAGCGGGCTTTATGAATGTGGTTGTAGAGGCTAGAAGCGAAACAAAAATATGCGATCTAGTTCTTGTTGGGCACCCCGCTCTTAAAGGGGTTTTTAACCGCGACCATAAAAAATCAACTCTATTGGAACAAGCCTTTAAACACTCATTAGAGGGAGGGCCTTCAAAAAGGCAAACTGATACGCGCAACAAACAGATGCTTTGGCCAGCAGGCGAAAATCCAATAAAAGACGATAAGTACTTACTGTTGATCCCCTTACACGCCTCATCTTTGGTTGCCGCTAGTCATAGTAAATTGATAGATGTCCGTTTCAATGAGGCTAACAAAGGAGCAAAAAAAAGAGCTCAAAAGAAGAAGGTCACCCCGCTCCTACCCTACGTCTCCATCCCAAATTTGGCACGAAGAAAGCTCGGTGGTTCAAACCCACAAGGTGTCAGCCAACTCAATAGCAAGCAAGGCGGTAGAAACCTGCTACTACCCTCTTTACCTCCGATATTTATAAACACAAAAACTTTTAGCATCAGTCGTAACCAACATTCATTTTTTAACAAGAGTCTCAAATACCACGCAAAAAGCGGATTAAACGAATTGTATGTGGTAGTTAGGTCCACTGAGAACAACATAGAAGTCCGCAACAGAAGGAAAGATGATGCATTAGCACCTATTTTTTCGCAGATCATTGAGATGGCTTATTACATTCAAACAGATACCAGTTACCCGCCGGGCTGGAGCAAAGACTATAAGCTGGCCATACCACAAAAATATTGGCTAGATCCCAAACGAACGGAGTTAGAAGGCGAAGAAGACTTCAAAGAAGGCCGCGAGCAAGAGGAATGGATAGACCGCGTGGTTGAAAGCTTCGCGCTCTGGTTAAACAGCGACTTAAGAGCCAAGTTCAAAGAATTTGCCAGCGACTTCAACGATGCAGAGAGCGCTGAGTGGAAGCGAGAAATGCATGCTGCCATAAAAGCAACCCAGCGCGCCGGAAGCGGAGTATTTCCATGAGCGAAAAACTCTACCTAGTCATCAACCGCATTGAGGTCCTGGGCGCCAATGCTATCTCAGGCCCTTTGACTTACGGCTTCCCTGCCATCACAGGCTTTTTGGGTGCCACCCATGCACTCAACCGCGCCATTCAAAAAGACTACGATGTAAACCTTACCGGCACATTAATCGCAAGCCACAGCTGTGAGGTTCAAAGCTATCGCCCCTACTTTAACGCCGAATACACCTTCAATCTGACGCGCAACCCAATAAAAAGGGATGGTAAGACCGCTAGCATAGTGGAAGAGGGCAAAGTCAATTTAACTGCAACACTAATGATAGAAATAACGGCCCAAACACCAATATTGCAAAAAATATATCAAGACCAAGATACCTTCACACAAGCAATTTACAACCAAATGATGCGCCAAAGGCTTTGCGGTGGCAGCATTCACAAAATCGACCATATTGAAATAGAGATATCCGCGGACAATCTTGGTTTTAAACTACTACCCGCCTTTGTACTAAATGATGCATCGTCAGATCTAATTGACATAACTGAGCAAATGCAGGCATCAAACCCTGAAGCAACCCCATTAGATGCATTGATAGAGACTTGTACGCTGCATCATTTACCGCCGAACAAAGATCTAAACAAAAAAGATTGGTACACCGAAACGGTAAAAAAAGGTCGTGGCTGGTTGGTGCCTATCTCCGTGGGTTACCAACCCATTGCTGAGCAAATGCCGCCAGACACCTTAAGCAGTAGTCGCGCGCCAGAATATCCAAGCCAATATGTTGAAACCATTTTCAGCTTAGGTAAGTGGGAGTTCCCAGCCCGAATCAACAATATTGCAGATTGCTTCTGGCACTACACAATAACAGACGACAACTTGTATCTAGTCTCCCAATCTCCCAATCTCCCAACAACACTTAGAGGAAATATGCCATGGCTACAAAAGAGAAAAAACTAGAGGTTCCTACGGTGCTAGCATTTAGACGCAACTTAGATGCTTCAGATGCTTACTTGTATCAGTCCAACAGCGAAAAAAACGACATTACGCCGATTATCGTTAAAGAAAAATCTGTTCGCGGCACCATTTCCAATCGACAAAAAAATACTATAGCCAACGACCCTACCAAACTCGACGCTGAAATTAAAAAGCCCAATTTGCAAAAGGTCGATGTGGCTACACTGGACTCCAGTAACGACACTTTGATAATTCGTTGGAGCCTTAAAATTCTGCCTTTCAACGGGGAACCAAGCGTATGTAACGGCTTAGAGTACAGAGCGAGGGTCTTACAGGAGGTAAACGACTATGTATCAACCAATGGCTTTGGGGAATTGGCTCACAGATATGCGGTCAACATAGCCAATGCACGCTGGCTTTGGCGCAACCGCCTTGGCGCAGAATCTATTGATGTAGAAGTTACTTACGCGAATGGCCAAGGCCGTACAACCTTGAATTTCGAAAACAGTCATGAAATGTCCCTGAATGATTTTTCAGTAACTGAAAACAATGCTCAAGCGGTGGAGGATTTAGCCAACCTCATTGAGCAAAGTCTCAGTGGCAACAAGGTACAAATTGTCTACATTGAAGCAAAAGCACGCATTGGTTACGGCCAAGAAACCTACCCCTCTCAAGAACTCATACTCGATACAGCGAAAGAAAAAAGCAAAGTACTGTACGTTAACAACGATGTTGATAACCATGCGGGCATGCACTCACAAAAAATAGGCAACGCCATTCGCACAATAGATGACTGGTATGAAGAGGAACCAAAATTTCCAATTGCAGTAGAACCATATGGTTCAGTCACCACCTTGGGCAAAGCCTACCGCCAACCAAAAAATAAAATCGACTTCTACACGCTCTTCGATAATTGGGTGATTAATGGTGAAGTACCCGAAACAGCGCAACAACACTATGTTATGGCGGTTCTTATACGTGGCGGTGTATTCGGAAAAGGCGGTAAGGAGTAATTTATGAACCGTTATTTCGATTTAGAAGCGATACCCAATCCACAAATCGCCCAAGTAGATGTGGTCGCCCAACTAATGCAGCAAACTCACGCCCTATTGCCTCAATATTTGGGGCGGGTTGGACTGAGCTTCCCAGAATATCGAGCGCAAAAAACTTTGGGCAAAACCATCCGCTTTTTTGATAACGACAAAGACCTTAGACATTTGCAAAGCAGCATAGCGGCCAATCCAAAATTTTCGAACTATTGCGTAGTTGGCGAAGTACAACATACCCCAGAAGAACCTGAAGCCTACGCGTGCTTTGCCCGCGTTCAACCCAAGGGCAACAGCAATTTACAAAGGTTAAAAAAGCGGCACCAAGCCAGAGGAACTTGGACCGATGAGCTTGAACAAGAGATACAATCCAAATATTCCGCCAATCTAAAATTGCCTCACGTTAATCTGCGCAGTATGAGCAACGGCCAAAAATTCATTTTATTCGTACAAAAAGAAAAAAAACCACTACCTGTAGAAGGACTATTCAGTTCCTACGGTCTTAGTAATACCGCCACAGTACCGTGGTTTTAGCCCAGCAAATTCCCAAAAAATTGCGCTGGGCTTAGCCCTAATTAGATGGCTAAGGCGGCAACACCCGAGAGAATCCATATAGCTTCGCTACAAACATACTAGGTAGCCCGAGCCTCCTTCCGACTCTAAAACACCTAAAAAATAACCCCCTACAAAATATCCATATAAAACAGTTACTTACGGAAGCGTATTATTTCATTGGTAAAAACGAAAAAAACCACCCAACTTATTGATTTAGAATGAATTAGTATGCAATTTCTACAGTTCACTGCCGCATAGGCAGCTTAGAAAACTGTGCTGGCCCACCTTTCATGCCCTGAAATGTTCACTGCCGCATAGGCAGCTTAGAAAATTTGTGTGTAGTTAGTCCACTTTCAGCAATGGTTCACTGCCGCATAGGCAGCTTAGAAAGACTGCTCATTTATCCTAGTGTGTTGATTATGTTCACTGCCGCATAGGCAGCTTAGAAAACTATCTAATGATAGACAACAAGAGTCGAGCAGTTCACTGCCGCATAGGCAGCTTAGAAAAATGTTAAGAAATATCGTCCAGGGCTAGTTTAGTTCACTGCCGCATAGGCAGCTTAGAAAGAACCGTTGCAGCTTACTCCTATTCATTCTTTGTTCACTGCCGCACAGGCAGCTTAGAAAAGAGAATAAAACCCCAACGACGCCAGCAACGAGTTCACTGCCGCACAGGCAGCTTAGAAAACGCTCAGCGGAAAATACGCGAAGAACGGCGCAACACAGCACTATTCGACATGCCGCTGTTCAACTAACTACGAAGCCGCAGCCATCACCATAGTCGTAACCATGACGTAAATTGCCGTTAAAAATAAAAAATTCCACATAACAAGATACTTAAAAGCACGGTGCGCACGGAATTCAGCGTACAAGTTTCTTATTAAATAAGGGCTGACCAAGTAAGCAGCTAACGCAAACAGTAGGGCCTCAAAGGTGAGTTGTTTGGTGGAGGCTTCATACGCGGAAATAGCGCTAAAGAAGGTGCATAGCCAAAGAATACCTAGTACAAATATTTCTTCAGCCTCTCTAGGTTGGCTAAAACAATCATCCATCTGCAAATTCTCGCTACCAGAAATACTCTTTGATCTTAAGACATAGCGCGATGACAAGCATTATAACTTTTGGTTAACGATCATTCAGACAGGCTTTAAACCCTGATAACTCTCGCTAGCAATGAAACGGTTTTTCCAAATAGACTGGTGTTGGTTGCGGAGCTAGGACACAACCGAATAAGCAGGATTCATTTTTACTTGCACCTAGAATGATAGGTCACCTACCACTTATCCCCAGCCCTAGAACCTTGGGGTATATTAGGGTCCAACTCAAGAACCAATCTCTATAAAACGCTCGATATTGGACAAATTTGGGTACCCGCCTCACACCGTGTCGACTTATATTAGGTGAGCGTTGCTCGGCGGCCCGCTGATCAATATCATCTCACTCGCCCCTCTACCCCCACTCACTCCTCTGCTTTAAACTCCCCTTCTCATTCGCTCTGGAATCAAATCTTGGAAACTCAGGCTCGGCCTACCGCCAATTCCTCGCCTCTTTCGCTGGAGAATTCTGTTAAGCCTTTGCGCATTGCGCTGCTGGGTTATCGCAGTAATCCGTTCAGCGGCGGCCAGGGTGTGTACCTTAAGTATTTGTCTGAAGCGCTTATTGGCTTGGGTCATCAGGTGGATGTAATTTCTGGTCAACCGTACCCAGAGCTACATCCTCAAGTGCGATTAATCAAATTGCCTGGACTGAACCTTTACGAACACAAACAACCCTCTAAGGCCCTGACCTTTAGGCAGTTCTTTAAACCTGCTGATGTACTTGAGTGGCTTTCATTTTTGTCTGGGGGCTTTCCTGAGCCTTACGCTTTTGGTCGTCGTCTGGTTAACTACCTTAAATCTGAGCGCCCTGAATACGACATTATTCACGACAACCAAAGCCTTTGTTCAGGATTGCTCAAAACTGCAAAGCTTGGTTATACGGTGGTCACCACTATCCACCACCCCATTACTTTTGACCGCGACATTGCCTTGGCTAACACACCGGACTGGGGCATGCGCTTATTGGTGCGGCGTTGGTATAACTTTTTGAACATGCAAATTAGTGTGGCGCGCAAAATCAAACATATTGTTACCGTGAGTGAAAATTCGAAAATTGATATTGCTGCGGACTTTGGCGTTCACCTTAGTCGGCTTACGGTGGTTTATAACGGTATCGATTTTGAGACCTTTCGGCCGCTGCCAGAAATTCCCCGCATTCCTTTTCATCTCATTACTACTGCCAGTGCAGATCAGCCGCTTAAGGGCACTCAACATCTGATTCCTGCTATTGCTCAATTGGTTGATGAGTTCCCTAATCTTCGCCTAACATTTATTGGTAGCCCTAAGCCCGGTGGCGTTACACAGCAAAGCATTAAGGCTTATGCTTTGGAGGATCGCATCGAGTTTCTGCATGGCATTTCTACCCAGCGGATTGTTGAGTTATATGCCAGTGCATCAATAGCCGTGGTACCCTCAGAATACGAGGGCTTTGGCTTTCCTGCAGGCGAGGCTATGGCCTGTGGCGTGCCCGTGGTATCTAGCGACGGTGGCGCGCTGCCCGAAGTGGTGGGCGACGCAGGCATTATTGTGCCAAGTAAAAATCCTGAGGCTTTGGCTGCGGGTATTCGCTCGTTGCTCCTAGATCAACCGCGCTGCAATGCCTTAAGCCTTGCGGGTAGAGCGCGTATACTTGCGCACTTCAATTGGTCTACTGTTGCAATACAAATGACCGATTTTTACGCAAAGGCGATGCGCTCATGAGCTTAGAAACCATCAACATAGAACGCCTGGGCCTACGGCCTGGCGATAAGCTGCTGGACCTTGGCTGCGGTGAAGGCCGCCATAGCATCAGCGCTTTCTTGCAGGGTGACATTAACGTCGTGGGTTTGGACCTTAGCGCGAAAGATTTAGCCACGGCTAAAGGCAGGCTTGCTGACTTTAATATTGCTGCGGACAAAATCGATCACTGCTTATTCATTCAAGGCAGCGGCTTTACGCTGCCCTTTGCCGATCATACTTTTGATCAGGTCATTTGCTCGGAAGTGCTTGAGCACATTATTGAATACGAGAAAGTGCTTAGTGAGATTAAGCGCGTGCTTAAACCGGGCGGTGTGTTTGCGGTAAGTGTGCCTCGCTACTTTCCTGAATGGGTGTGTTGGCAGTTAAGTGACGCCTACCACGAAGTGGAAGGCGGCCATGTACGTATATTTAATATCAATACGTTGAAGACCCAGATTACTGAGACGAGCATGCACTTTATTGAGCGTCACTGGGCGCATAGTTTGCATGTGCCTTATTGGTGGCTGCGTTGTTTGTTCTGGTCTAGAGACGAACGCAAACCTGCTGAGGAAGCCCATTGGCTTGTACGCCAATATCACCGTTTTTTAGTTTGGGATTTAATGCAAAGACCCAAACTGACCCAGATATTAGACAAACTTCTGAACCCTTTGCTGGGTAAGAGTGTTGTTATGTACTTTCGCAATAACTAGGCTTCTTTGGCCGAGCTTACGATGCAAGATATACAACCACTGCTAACACCTTCATTGCTTTCTACCGCAAACTACATTGAGCAACTGCAATTGCCAAGTGGCGCTGTGCCTTGGTTTGCCGGCGGCATTACTGACCCATGGGATCATACAGAAGCGCTTATGGGGTTGAGTGTTGCAGGGCGTTTTGCGGCGGCGCGCAGGGGCCTACAGTGGTTGGCTCAGACACAACGAGCAGATGGCGCTTGGTTTGCGGCCTACAATGATAAAGAGGTGGTGGACGGCACACGCTCTGAAACAAACTTTGTCGCCTATGTGGCCACCGGCCTTTGGCACTATTATCAAATTACCAAAGACAAACAGGCTTTGGCAAAGTATTTTCCAATGGTGGAAGCCGCCATTAATTTCGTTTTGGCCCAACAACAACCTACTGGCGAGGTTTACTGGGCGGTAGATACTGACACGGGGCCCTCTGAAGATGCATTAATTACAGGCTGTAGTTCTATCTTTAAATCTTTAGCCTGCGCAATTAGCACCGCCAAGGAACTGGGTTATGTGCGCGATGAATGGATTCAATCTAAGGCGCTTTTGGGTAACGCGCTTTTGCATAAACCCGAGCGCTTTGACCGTACTTGGGAATCTAAAGCACGATTTTCAATGGATTGGTTTTACCCGATTTTAAGCGGTCTCATTAGCGGCGGTGCTGCAAGGCAGCGGCTGGCTGACAAGTGGGATGTTTTTGTTGAACCTAAGTTAGGTTGCCGTTGTGTTTCCGACCAGCCGTGGGTGACCATTGCTGAGACCTGCGAACTGATCATGGCTTGCATGGCCGCTGGAGAGCAAGGCAAAGCACAACAGCTCTTCAACAACATACAACAATTTCAATTAGACGATGGCAGTTGGTGGACCGGTTACGTTTTTACTGACGATGCACACTGGCCAGATGAGAAGCCGACCTGGACAGCGGCTGCTGTATTGCTAGCGGCAGATGCGTTAACAGGTATTAGTCCTGGCGCAAACTTTTTCTCACCAAATAACGAGGCCGTCTAAGCGTCTCACTCTTCTCAATATGAAGACCACTAAATCCGTTTTAGTATGCCTAAGGTGTGACAGGTTTCATGAGCTTCAAACAAACCTGACGCCAGTGCCAGTTGATAAATCTCATATGGTGCTTGCCCGCCGTCTTCAGGATTTGGAAATAGGTCGTGAATGGCCAAAAAGCCACCTACTTTTATGTGGGGTGCCCAAGTTCTGTAATCTGTCTGTGCAGCTGCATGACTGTGACCACCGTCGATAAAAACCATGGCCAATGGTATTTGCCAAAAACGGCCTGCTTGAGCGCTGGCTGCAACCAATGGAATCACACACTGCTCTAACTCGGCTCGGGCTAAGGTACGCCGAAAAGCAGGTAGCGAGTCCATAGCACCCAGTTCGCTGTCATATAAGTCAGCATCGTGATATTCCTCGCCTAACTGATGCTCCTCGGATCCTCGGTGATGGTCTAAGGCAAAGAGTTGACCGCCGCCGTCGCGCACGCCACTACCCATATACAAAGTCGACTTACCACAATAACTGCCTACCTCTAAACATGGACCTAAAGTGGATGCTGCTAATGCGTAACGATAAAGACAAGCGCCTTCTTCTGGGTGAAGAAAGCCTTTAACAGATTCGGGGTCCAGGGGTAAGTTCATTAGTGCTCGTTGTACCTACTTAGATAAAAACTTGCTGTCTAACCGCCAATACCAAAGAAGACGATGACAAATGTAATGGGAACGAATGCGGCGAAATAGGCCATTAAATTAGCCATATCATTGTTTGAGTCTTCAGCACTGAGGCTAAATCGAGAACCCAGCAATAGCCAAGAAAATCCTGCCAAAATAAAGGCGCTGATGAAAATTAAAATTAACGCTGCCATAACTACCAGACCGATTATTTTTACAAGGGGGAGACTCTTATAACACTTCTACCCTTCCGACATAGCTCTTATTCCGCCAATCTATAAGTGCTGTCTAAAAACGCCGCCTAAAAGTGCCGCCTAAAGGGCAGCACCTAGATCGCAAAAGAGGCTAGGCCAACTTACATTGCATTAAGTTGCAACATGCCACGTGGCTTGGCGCCATCAAGATTCACAATAGACTCGTAGTTAGACGCTATGTCTTCTACCGTTGCGTCTACGCCAATCCGCACGCCTTCGTTTTCAACGATACAGGCAATTGAGAACTTGCCACCTTGGGCTTGTAAAATTACACCATTTGGCGCGTCTTCACTGACCAAGAAAATCGCTGCTGGGGTGACCAACTCTGGCCCCAACTTTTCTAATACGGCTTCTGGCATAAGATCTTCTGTCATGCGTGTTGCAGCAACCGGGGCAATGGTGTTGGTGTGAATGTTATTTTTTGCACCTTCAATCTTCAAACTGTGCATCAAACCTACTTGGCCTAATTTGGCAGCGCCGTAATTGGTTTGACCAAAGTTGCCGTACAAGCCTGTTGGCGAAGTAGTCATAAGAATACGGCCGTAGTTTTGCGCCTTCATGATGGGCCATACTGCGTGGGCGCAATAAGCCGCACCCATAAGGTGGACGTTAACAACCATATCGAAATCATCTAAAGTCATCTTTGAGAAAGACTTATCGCGCAAAATGCCTGCGTTGTTGATCAGCACGTCTACTCGGCCCCATGCGTTCATTGCGTCGTCTACCATGCTTTGCGCACCAGCTCTGTCTGAAACTGATCCACCGTTGGCAATGGCTTCGCCGCCCATGGCCTTAATCTCTGCAACCACTGCTTCAGCTGCTTCTGAAGATCCGCCGCTGCCGTCCATTGAACCACCTAAATCATTAATCACAACTTTGGCACCACGACGTGCTAGTTCTAGAGCGTGACAACGACCTAAACCACCACCAGCACCAGTTACGATGGCTACCTGATCTGCAAATGAAATCGACATATGTTTTCTCCAATAATTGGGTTAATTAACTAAACTGGTATTTGGCGACTTATTTAACTAGTTATTAAGGCCGAATACCAAAACTCACTGGCCCTACTAGGGTTTCAAGTTGGGGCTGAATCCAATCTATCCATTCGCACAGCACTGGCCGTGTTTCTCTGGGGTCGATCAGTTCGTGTACTGCAAAAGACTCTGCTCGAGGGAAAGGTGAACGCGCTTCGCGCAGTTTGTCTTCTAGCTCTCGACGTTTGGCTTCTGGGTTTTCTGCCGCGGCAATTTCACGATGGAACGCCACCGCAACACCCCCTTCAATAGGCAGCGGTCCGGATTCTACGGAAGGCCAAGCCAATATGTAAGCACCAGGCGCATAGTGAGCGGCGGTGGCCACGCCAAAGCCTTTATGTACCTGAATCACCGCCCAAGGCATTGTTGACTGGGCTGCTGCTGCAACCGCCGCCATGCCATAACGTATGGTGCCTGCGGCTTCAGATTCTGGCCCAATCATGAAACCAGGTTGATCAATAAAATTAACAATAGGCACATGGAATGTATCGCACATTTCAACAAAACGGCGATACTTTTGCGCTGCCTCGGCGGTCATGGCGCCAGCGTAATGCATGCAATCGTTGGCGAGAACGCCCACCGGCTGGCCGTCGAGCGTCGCCAAGCCACAAATCTGGCTAGGCCCATAATAGGGTGAAATTTCAAAGAAGCTGTCGGCGTCGACAATTTTATTCACAATGGCGCGCATATCAAAACCGGTATTGCTTTCGCGGGGCACCGCGGTGAGCAGGCTTTGATCCATACGGTCAATGGGATCGGTATTTTCTCTTCTGGGGGTGCGCTGCCAAACGTTGCTGGGCAGGTAGCTTAAGAACCGCTGAATCTGCGCCAAAGCGTCGTGCTCGTCTTCGGCCATATTGTCTACAATACCGCTGCGCACATGCACTTCAGCGCCGCCCAGTTCTTCCTTGGTCATCTTCACGCCGAGGGCACGCTCAACTAATGCGGGACCACCTATGAGCACTTGGGCTGTGTGGCGTGTCATGACAGAAAAGTGTGATGCCACCAAACGCCCTGCTGGAAAACCTGCTACCGCGCCTAGGGCTGCGGATGCCACAGGCACAACGGTCATAGCATCGGCAATAATTTTGAACCTTGGCTCGGTAAAAACAGGATCGCCTACGGTAGCGCCTTTTTTTGCGCCGCCTTTAACACTGCCACCACCACCTTCCAGCATCCGAACAAGGGGCGTTTTGTATTGCACCGCAAGGTGTTCGGCGTAAACGCTTTTGCGCAAGCCTGCTGCATTTGGCGAACCGCCTTTGAGAGTGAAGTCTTCACCGGCAACCACTATTCTGCGCGCGCCCACTTTGCCAAAACCGACAATGTAGTTTGCTGGCACATATTCTATGAGTTGATCATTTTCGTCATAAACAGGGCTGGCTGTTGCTTGGCCATGCTCTCTAAAACTGCCGTCGTCTAAGAGCACATCTATACGCTCACGAATGGTCATTCGACCACGGGCATGTTGCTTGGCAATACCCGCCTCACCGCCTTGCTGCTTGGCTAGGTAGCGCCGACGTTCTATTTCTTTAACTTCTGATTCCCAACTCATGGCTTTTACTCTGGGTGCTGACTTTGGCTCGTTGCTGCGACTTTTACCGTGACTTGTTAATTGGGATTACTAAATGCAGGCGCGCGCTTTTCAAAATTCGCCTTAATGGCCTCTACCTGATTAGGCGTACCAATTAATGCACCTTGCAATGACGCTTCTAACTCTAAACCCGTACGTTCATCGGCGTGCCATGCGGCCTCGAACAACTCTTTGGCAGAACGCACTGCGTCAGGTGACTTGGACGCAATCTCGTGGGCCAATTCCATTGCATGCGCATAAGGGTCGTCGCTGACATGGGTCACAAGACCGGCTTCTAGAGCCTGCTCGCCGTTCAAAATACGGCCAGTAAAGGTCAGCTCTTTGGCCAAATCCATAGGCATAAGGTCACGTAGAGTTTGCGTAAGGCTCATGTCTGGGATCAGCCCCCACTTAATTTCCATAATAGACATTTTCATATCTGGGGCAGCAATACGAATATCCGCACCTAAAGCTACTTGTGCACCACCACCAAAAACTACGCCATGCAGCGCGGCTATGACTGGCACAGGCAAACGCTTCCATACAAGCGCTGGGCGTTGAGCAAAGTTTTCAACTCTGTCGTCTTTTTGCAACAATGTGTTTTCAGTGCTGCCCTTTTTACGAGAGCCATCGCCCATGGCGGTGAAACTGCCCATGTCTAGACCAGCACAAAATCCACGACCATTACCCGACAACACGACTGCGCGCACTTCTTTAGATTTCGCTAGAGATTCGCCTGCGTCAATAATGGCTTGGAACATATCTGGGCTTAGCGCGTTATATTTTTCTGTGCGGTTCAAGCGTACGTCTGCTACGCCGTCTTTAATGTCTATGGTGACTAAATCTTGTTCCATGGTGTGCCTCTTTTGATCTGCTTGTTTGATTCTTTCTTAGTTGTGTTCTTAGTTCTGTTCTTAGTTCTGTTCTTAGTTGTTTTCTTTGTTTGTCGTTGCGGTTTTAGTCGCGGTTTTAGTTTTCAATAACTGCGAGTACTTGGTCTTCTTGCACCTGTTCTTCTGGTGCCACTAAAACCTTCACCAAGGTACCAGCGACGGTTGCTTCAACCGGTATTTCCATTTTCATGGACTCTAAAATGATGATTACATCGCCGGCTTCCACTGTGGCGCCTGCTTCTAACAATACTTTCCAAACATTGCCTGTCACTTCGCTTTCAACATTGTGCTTTGCCATTTCTCTCCCCTCTAATTTTAATGCGCTTGGTAGCGTTCAATAGGCTCCAATATAGCGCAATATTGCCGGACATTTTTATTTGCCCCCGCCAAGCTAATTGTGGCTATAGCGTTAGCTATTTCCCGTGTTCTTTGCATTTTGAATGCGTTGAATAATATTGGTGTCTACTTCCCCGCGCAGAAAAGCTGGGTCTTGAAGCACCCGTATAAGCAGCGACGCATTGGTGCGCACCCCTACCACTTGGAAGGCCTTAAGGGCAATTAACAGCCGGCCAATAGCCTGCTCACGGGTAGTGCCTTTGGCAATAATCTTGGCCAACATGGGGTCATAATACTGGGATACCGCCTGTCCCTCTTGATAGCCGGTTTCTACACGCACAGCAAATAATTGGGGCGGGCGAAAAACATTCAGCGTGCCGGTTGAAGGAAATTGGGTTTCAGGATCTTCCGCATATAACCTGGCCTCTATGGCAAAGCCACTACGCGTGACTTGCGTGGGCAAGCTGCCTCCAGCCGCTAGGGTGATTTGCAGTTGCACCAAATCTAAACCGGTAACTTCTTCTGTGACCCCATGTTCCACTTGGATGCGCGTGTTCATTTCCAAAAAGCCCACCTCTCCAGAGGGCGTGTAAAGGGTCTCAATTGTGCCTAGGTTGTCATAACCCAGTTTGGCGCATATCTCTGCGCTGACTTGGGCTTGTTGCAATAGTGCTTGGCTATCAATACCCGGCGCTGGACTTTCTTCAATCAACTTTTGATGGCGCCGTTGCACCGAGCATTCGCGCTCAAATAGGTGAATAGCATTGCCGTGCTGATCTGCCATGATCTGAAATTCTATGTGGCGCGGCGCTTCAATCCACCGCTCTAGGTACACCCCCGAGGCAGCAAATGCTTTGCTGGCAATGGCTATAGCCTGACTCAGGGCTTGGGCAAGCTGGGCTTTTTCGTGCACCACTTGCATGCCCATGCCCCCGCCGCCACCTGCGGGTTTAACCACCAAAGGAAAACCTTCGCGCTGAGCAAAAGCCTCTGCTTGAGCAATATCAGTAATGAGCTCACTGCCCGGAAACACGGGCATGCCTAGTTTTGACATAACCGCTCGGGCACTGACTTTGTCGCCCATCTGGTCCAGCCACTTCGGTGAAGGGCCAATAAATGTTAGGCCTTCATCCATCACACGCTGAGCAAAATCTGCGTTTTCAGACATAAACCCATAACCGGGATGAATGCCGTCTGCGCCGCATTTATGCGCAATTGCCATAATCTGATCTTGGTCTAAATAGCTTTCTCTAGAGACATTGCCTGTTAATGGGTAGGCCTCGGTGGCTTCTGCAATATAGGGGGCTTGAATATCCGCTGGCGAATACACCACAACACTTTGAATTTTAAGTTCACTACATGCGCGCACTATTCTGCGTGCAATGGCGCCACGATTAGCAATGAGAATTTTTTTAAACATGAGCGGCTGTCTCAACTTTCTTCTTTGCTATTGCTTCAGCTCGAGCGTGATCCAGTAATTCTTGGCAAGCAGCGACAAACCCACCTAAACCCCGAGTTTGAGTATCCGTGTTGTTTTTACGGCTGTTTTGCGCGTCTTGAATTTGGCGAAGCAATATTTCACTGAGCTTTAGGGATAAAGGGAAGTGGTACATAAAAGTACTCTGAGGACCTTTATGGTCTTGGGGCCTGTCCAACGGCTGGCTTGCAAGGGCTTGCTGCATAGCCAGCGCTAAATCCGCACAGTCTGAAGGCTCAATCAACTGAAGACACTGATTAAGCATCCAGTGCGACCAATAGTCCGGTTGGTCGCAGAGATTTTTATATTCGGACCAATCCATTAGGGCATCGACTCTTAGTGCTTTGGCGTATTGGCCTCTATAGTCCCTTTTGGACTATAGCGACAAATGCTCGCCAGTGAGCAAATGATAAGCCTCTAGGTAACGGGCTATGCTGCGATCAATCACTTCATCTGGCAGTGCTGGCCCTGGAGATGTTTTATCCCATTCGCCGCTGGCTACCACTGTCTCTAAATAGTTACGCACAATCTGTTTGTCAAAGCTGGCTTGCTCGCGTCCTGGCTGCCAGTCATCGGCTGGCCAAAATCGTGAACTGTCTGGGGTAAAAATTTCATCAATAAGAATTGGCTCGCCCACGCCATTTAGCTGACCAAATTCAAATTTGGTATCGGCAAGAATTATGCCGCGTGAGGCCGCATAATCTCTGGCGGAACTGTATAGGGCTAGGGTCTTGTCGCCCAACCAGTGCATCAACTCTTCGCCTACTTCTTCTGCGCCTTGAGAAAAACTGATGTTTTCATCGTGGCCGTCTACCGCTTTGGTAGAAGGCGTAAATAACGGCTCCGCTAGGCGGTCGCTGTTTTGCAAACCCACCGGAAGCGTAATGCCGCAAACTTCGCCGCTGCGCTGATAATCTTTCCAACCACTGCCAGTAATATAGCCGCGTGCAATACACTCAATAGGTACAACTTCTGTCTTACGGCACAACATAATTCTGCCGGCCAAACTTTGGCGCTGTGCGTCAGTGAGTCCGGGGACATCCGCTACGTCTGTGCTAATCAGGTGATGAGGCACTGTGTCAGCAAAGTGCTCGAACCAAAACTTTGAAATTTGCGTGAGGACAATACCTTTACCTGGCAGTCCATTTTGCATCACTACGTCAAATGCGCTGATGCGGTCGGTAGCAATAATCAGTAACGCTTCTTCACCAGAAGCCAAAGTTACATCGTACAAATCACGCACCTTACCGGTACGCTTATTTAATAGATCAAGGTCGGTCCCAAGCAAAGCTGACGCCATCGAAAAAGGTCCTTTTAGTTAGTTCGAAAAGTGGTCCTACGACGTTATGCCGCCGTCCGTTAAGTATACAGAACCAGTGATAAATGCGCTCTCATCACTGGCCAAAAACAGCATAATATTGGCAATATCATCTGGTTCAGCGTAGCGCTGCATAGGAATACCTGCCTCAATGCCGGCCTTTGCCTCACTAGCCTCGCCGGGACGCATACCCTCCTCTAATGAGCGCATCATGCGCGTATTCACAGGTGCTGGATTGACCGTATTTACACGAATATTTTGCGTAGCAAATTCTCGGGAGGCGGACTTCATTAATCCAATAACCGCGTGCTTACTAGTGGCATAAGGCGCAACGGAGGCGCCGCCTTTAACGCCCATAATACTTGATGTGATAATAACGCTGCCGCCACCGCGCTTTTGCATCTCGGGTATAACTGCCCGCAGACCAAGGAAAGGTCCCTTCACATTAACGTTCATTACTTGATCGAAGCGCGCTTCGTCATAATCTAAAATTGAGGCTACATCGCCTTCGATACCGGCGTTGGCCAAAAAGATATCTATACCGCCAAAACGCTCAACAGCGACTTCCGCCATTGCATTATTATCAGCAGATGAAGTGACGTCGCCCACGTGATAGCTGACCTTGTTACTGGCAATTTCGCTGCATGCTTGGCTCAGGGCCTGCTCGTCTAGGTCTACCAGCAAAACTGATGCACCTTCAGCAACAAATCTTTTTCCCGCAGCTATACCAATGCCGCCAGCACCGCCTGTAATAATGGCAACTTTGCCGTCTAATCGTCCCATACTGTCTCTCTCATTCTCTGCGCACACAACGCGCTACTCTTTTAGTTGGCGTTATTACAAGCCAAGTGCGTCTATTAAAAAATTTTCGCAGCGGATAACAATAGTCCAGTTAGCCTAACTGCCATTTGGCGGGAATGCCTGCTGCAAATCAGCAACTAAATCTTCGCTGTCTTCAATGCCTACAGAGATACGAATTAGCGACTCATCAATACCCATGCTGGCCCGACGTTCGGGGCCCATTTCAAAATAAATGGTATGCGCTACCGGAATCGCCAAAGTGCGGTTGTCGCCCAAATTACTGGACTTAACAATGATCTGAAAGCGATTCATAAAATCCCAAAGGTCTACCCCATCTGCAAGTTCAAAGCTGAACAAGCCGCCAGGATAGCGGAACAAATCAGCTGCACGTTGATACTGCGCATGGGACTCAAGACCAGGGTAGTAAACGGCCTTAACCAATTCATGCTGATCTAAAAAGGTAGTCATCGCCAGCGCATTAGCGCACTGCTGAGTTTGACGCAGCGCCAAGGTTTCCGCACCAATAGCTATATGATGAGCCGCCTCTGGACCAAGACTGGCTCCGAAGTCGCGCAAGCCCTTCTTCTTAATTTGCGTAATACCCCACTTATGCGGGTCACCACTTTTGTAAGTATCGTAAATATTCTCGAACTTGCTCCAATCAAAAAGACCTGTTTCGGTAATTGATCCGCCCAGAACATTACCGTGACCACCAATGTATTTGGTCAAGCTATTAACAATAAGAGTGGCGCCTACACTGACGGGTTGAAATAAATAGGGCGAGGTCATGGTGTTATCCACAATATAGACCAAACCTTTTTCCGCACAAAAATCGCCAATGGCCTTTAAGTCAGAAATTTGTGTGCGAGGATTTGCGATGGTCTCTACAAAAACCAACTTAGTTTTTTCCGTAACAGCTTCGATCACCGCATCTACCGACGTTGCGTCTACAAATTCTATCTCAATGTTGTTATTCGTAAACGTGTTGAACAGGCTGTTTGTGTTACCGAACAAAAACGAACTGGAGATCATGTGGTCGCCAGCGCGCAATAAAGAAAACAATGCAGTACCGATAGCCGCCATGCCGGTGGCAAAACAAGCTGTAGCTATACCATTTTCCATGGCGGAGATTTTGTTCTCGAGCGCGGTGACTGTTGGGTTGACCTGACGTCCGTAACTGTAGCCAAATTGCTTACCCTGAAATACAGCCGCCAGATCTCGAGCGTCTTCATAGCCATAGGCTACATTGGCGTGAATGGGCTTATGCAGGGAGCCGTGTTCGATTGTTTCCAATCTATCGCGGTGTACAACTGTAGTGGTGAATCCTTTATCAGTCATTTTATCTGTTATGGCTGGCGAAATTAGGCCACTACTATACTTCTAACGGCCTTCTACAACACCTGAGAATGGACTCATTTTTTATGCTAGCGAAAGTTAGAGAATGACCACCTGATAAAGAGCGCGTTCGGTTAACAACAAAAATAGCAATAATGGCATGCTTAAAGGTCTATTTGGGCGTTAGCAAGTAGCCCTGTTGACCGGCATTTGCACTATTTTCAACTAGGAATGCCTGCATTTTTTCGGCGCTCAAAGGCGCTGAAAATATGTAGCCTTGGGCCTCACCACACTCGCGGGCGAGCAGATACTTGATTTGCGCTGCCGTTTCCACGCCCTCAGCAACAACAGTGAACCCAAGCCCATGGGCCATAGCTATAATGGCATCCACCAGGCTGGCACTATCATTTTCATCTTTAATATCGCGTATAAACGACTGATCAATTTTCAGCGAGGTAAGAGGAAAGTCCTTGAGGTAGGAGAGCGACGAGTAACCGGTGCCAAAGTCATCTGCGGCAATACCAACGCCTAACTCTCGTAAGTCATCAAGCCTAGCCACAATGGCCTGCTTTCTCTTTACCAAAGTTTTTTCTGTTAACTCGAGTTTCACCTTTTCTGCGGCTATGCCAGACTCTAGTAGCATTGCTCTAAAGGCTGAAGAAAAATCCTCTCGCTCGAGCTGGGCTGCAGAAGCATTTATTGAAACATAAATATCATGCCCCGCCGCCTGCCACTGACTGACTTGCTGCATAGCTAAGCGCTGTACAAAGTTATCTAAATCTGCGACTAACCCAGCTTCCTCGGCGAGATCCAAAAACTCACTCGGTTCCATAAAGCCTAGGCGTTCATGGTTCCATCGAGCCAGGGCTTCAACACCGGTAACTTTTGCACTAACAAGAGAGACAATGGGTTGATAGTAGACTTCCAGTTCGCTTTTGGCCAACGCGCGGCGCAACTCCTGTTCTAACTGAATCTGCGCAAAACGATCCATATTCATAGAGGAATCGAACACTGCGTAATTGTTTTTACCTGTATCTTTAACGTGATACATAGCGATATCTGCGCTTTTTACGAGGGCTAAACTAGAGGTGCCATGGTCTGGATATTTGGCAAGGCCAATACTGGTATCTACCGAGAGCTGGTAACTTTCGACAGAAAACGGTTTCGCCAACAAAGACAAAACTTTCTCACAGGCCTGCTCACCGTATTGTAGATTGATAGCATTAGGCAGCAATAAACCAAATTCGTCGCCTCCGAACCGCGCCAGTACACAACCCGGCTCTTTCGCGTCCTCCAGTCGCTGGGCAATTGCTTGCAACAACAAGTCACCCACGTTATGCCCAAGAGAGTCGTTAATTGCCTTGAAACGATCCAAGTCAAAAAACATAAGCACAAAACCTTGTGCGCTTTCTTTGGCCCGAGCAATAGCGTCGTCCACCTCGGCGATAAACTGCACCCGATTAACCAACCCTGTTAGATCATCGTGGGTCAACTGATATTCCACCTGACCTTCAGCGCGCTTTTGCGCAGAAATATCCTTGGCCGCGAGGCGAATAACTGCAGACAATGACTCATCTGACCCTAGCGTCGGTGTGCCCGACACTTGCACCCAAAGCAACGGTTCGATTTGATTTTTGCAATTCAAACGAATTTCGACACTCGCCGTATTAGACTTATCGTCAGCAACCTCCACCAACAATTCATCTAGCAGGTGTTGGTCATGAGAATAAACTAGCGACTGTAATGATTGGCCGACAATATCGTCGGCGCGAACGCTAAGAGCGTCATAAACTCTTTGGTTACAATGATGAATAAGGCCTTGTGCATCAATCAGCAGTAGTAGATCTTGATTAACATCCATGAGGTACTGCAATAATTTTACATAGATCTCTACAGACGGCTGGTCATCGCTGCCTGTCACTAACTGACTAAGCGCACGAGCTAAATTGTGCGCATCTACGCCCTCAGTACTCATAGAGACTCCGCATAACAGTTACTAGAGAGGCCGTATACGCAGCGACACACGCCTTTCAACTTTCGGCAACTTTTGGTTCTACCTGAACGAAGGGTACAGGCCAAATAGGAAAAACCCTAGACAGAGCAGAAAGCGCAAGCGCATGTTTTAGTTCGCCACTCTGCACTCGCTCACGCACTTCAGTTTGCGTCATAAACGCCAGCGCAATCGATTCGCCGTCGCCAAGGTCTTGCTTGTCGGCCATGTGCACATCTTCGGCCAACCAGTGGTGGCATAGATTATTGTGATAAGCAGGGTTGGGCTCTACAGCCCCGAGGTATGTCCACTTACTGCTGACATAACCGGTTTCTTCGAGCAGTTCTCGAGCAGCGGCTGTTTTAGAATCTTCACCAGGGTCAACCATACCGCCAGGGGTTTCCAAAGTTGTATAACCAACGCCAAAGCGAAATTGTCTTATCATTAGGGAGCGACCCTGATTATCTAGCGCCACCACGTTAACCCAGTCGACGGATTCAAGAATAATGCGCTCAAAGGTTTTGTTATTACGCGGGTTACGCATTGTGTCGATGCGTTTTTCAAACAACATTAACCCTGCGTCTTCGTAACGAGTATCTAGCTTATGCCAGTCTAGCTCAGCGTCTTTCGATTGGTCGCTCATATTTTTATCCTTATTAAAAACCGCTAACGACCCGCTTAATTCGCCGCTAGTTTTTGACGAATCATCGAGACTACCTAAATGGCCGCATACCCTGCTCGCCCTGCTCTTCCGTCCAGGGCTGCACATGATTTTCCGCAGCAACATCAACCAGCGCCTCCTCAGCACTGGTATATTGAGCCAGCGTCTTTAACGAACTTAACGTAGGGCCAATCATCTGCCACTCTTTGTCCCTATGCAGCTGCAGAGCGGTATTCGGGCTCACCCACTGACCAGAAATAGTTTCGGAAGTATCAGCTAAAGCCACTTGGCCTTCGGGCAACGCGGCCAGAAAAAACCGCGTATCAAATCGTCGCGGCACCGAAGGCGGCGTTAACCAATGACTAAAATAGACTAGGCGCTCGGAGGCAATAGATAGGTTTTGCGCTCGTAACACTGCGTCCCAAGACATTTCACCAGACAACAATTTACTGCGCAAATCGGCTTGCACTATAAGCTGTTGCGCGTCTGGCACATGAATGCCGCTGTCATCTCTAGCCAGCAAAACGCCTACTTCTTCAAAACATTCTCGAGCTACTGCAATCCAGTATCTCAGGGCACCTGCGTCTATGCCCAGGCGCACACTAGCATCATCATCAGCCATATCAGGGCACAATTCAGGCTTCCAATCATCCTCGTCAACTTTGCCACCAGGAAAAACGTAAAGGTCTGGAAAGTCTCCCTTACCTGGGCGCTTAACCATATAAACTTCAAGACCATTGGCTGTGTCACGAACAATCATCACTGTGGCTGCAAGTCGTATGTTTTCTCTTTGTAAAGGCTGCAAAAGTATTCCTTTTATCTAACAATTATTATATTTTTTATGCATATCGCTAACTTCAAGCTTAGCGTTGCGTATCTAGCCACTATTGTTGAATTAATTCTAAGCTGTTCTTAAGTAGTTCTGCGGACTATTTTGCGTTGCAAAATTTCAAAACAAAACTCGGTCAAAATAGCCAACAGCGCTGCCGGGATAGCGCCGCGTAAAATCATATCCGAATCATTTAGCGACAGGCCCACCACAATGGGTTCTCCCAACCCTCCAGCGCCAATGAAGGCAGCCAGCGTCGCGGTACCGATACTGATAACTGCCGCGGTTCGAATACCGGCGAATATCGCCGGCATAGATAATGGCAGACGTAAAAAACGCAACTGCTCCCAAGGTGTCAGGCCCAACGCGCGCGAAACCTTTACTAAAGTAGGATCCACTCCAGACAGCGCCGTCACCGCATTACGTACAATAGGCAACAAAGAATACAAAAACAAAGCAATAATCGCTGGCAGCACACCAATACCGAATATTGGAATCATCAATGCAAGTAACGCAAGTGATGGAATCGTCTGCATTAAACCACAGGCATAAACTACGGCATTAGCAACACCTGCATTACTGTAGATCAGCAAACTTAAGCCTAAACCGACAATAATGGCGCCAAACAAAGCCACACCTGTCAATTGAATATGGCGTAAAAAATGCCCCCAAAGCTCTTGCTGCCAAGAAACGCTGCGATATTCAGATTGGGCCAACCCTAAGTCTTTCGCTTTGCTGGTAATAAACTCATTAGCCACGTCTTGAAAGCTTTTGCCTTGCACCACAACTTCAGCATTAAGCTGTTGCATTTGCGCATCATCAATAAGGTTTTTAAGCGGCGCTAAGGCAGCCTGCACATCAATCGAGAGGTTGTTGCGCGCCAAGGGGGCGGCGCGATAGGCAGGAAAGTAACTCTTGCTATCTTCTAAAACACGCAGGTTATAACGCAACAATTCGCCGTCCGTACTGTAGGCATCAGTAGCGTCAATTGCGCCATCGGCGATGGCTTGATAAGCCAGCCCATGCTCTATGCCTTCTACTTTTTGCTTTAAGTCATATAGCTTAGATAGACCGGGCCAACCGTCGCCACGCTGCAAAAACTCGTGGCTGAATGCAAAAGGTAAATTTGGGTATTCGGCCAGATCACCAATTGCACTTAGGCTCAGTTCTTGTGCTTGAGACTCTCGCACCGCAACGGCGTAGGTATTATTAAAACCAATTTCACTTAATATTTGTAAACCAAGTGTGCGTAACTCGGCGTTAATCTCTTTTCGAGTGGGCCTGCCCGGCATCTTCAATACAGCCTGACTTAACGTGCCGGTATATTCGATATAAAAATCAATCTCGCCATTGCGCAGAGCCTCATAACAAATAAGGGTGCCACCAAGACCAAAGCGCCGTTCAACGGCAAAGCCTTGGCGCTCTAACAGTTGCGCCGCAATTTCTGACAACAAATAACTTTCACCAAAGTTTTTACTGCCAATGACTATGGTTTGAGCAACATCGGTCACCGCAACTTTGGGTTCAGCCGCCGCAGTCAAATAGATACTGGAGCTAAGCAGTAATGCTCCGACTAATTGAAAGGTTAACTGAAAGATCAATTGGCATAAATATCTCATACCAGTTGACTCTCTATAAGGCGCTCAACATAAACAGTAGCGGGATTTTGCAAAACATATTCTGGGATGCCTGCCTGAACTAATGCGCCTTTGTCTAATATCAGTAAATAGTCTGCCAAGCGTTTTGCCTCACGCAAGTCGTGGGTGACTAAAAGCGTACTGACCTGATTTTGTTTTTGCACCGACTCAAAGCGTTCATACAAACCCAGACGAGTAATTGGGTCGACTGCCGAAAATGGCTCGTCTAACAGTAGTAGTTCTGGCTCTAACATAAGAGCACGACACAGTCCTAGGCGCTGTTGTTGCCCACCAGAAAGTTGCCGTGGAAGTCGCTGCGCGACATCTATTGGTAATTCCATTGCGGCGAGCAGCGATTCGAAACGTTGATCTATTGCAGCCGGACTCCAACCTTCTAATCTGGCAACTAACGTGACATTTTCTTTGGCGCTCATATGTGGAAAAAGCCCAGCTCCCTGAACTGCGTAACCAATCCTGCGCCGAAACGGCTCGAGGTCAGTCTGCGGAACCAGATCACCATTCACGTATATGCAGCCTGCGTCTGGTTTTTCTAACGCATTGACCATTTGCAGCAGTGTCGTTTTACCACTGCCACTGGTGCCAACTATGGCTGTTGTTACCCCATGGGGTAGGCTTACATTTAAATTGGAAAACACCTGGAGATCGCCATAAGCCTTAGTTACATCGTCAAATACTACGCAGTGAGATTGCGCTTCCATTAGGACTGATCAATGCTTAATGCATAACGTTGCTGCAACTGCTGACCATGTTTTTTTAGGCTCTCTAACAGGCCACGTTTCTCTGCTGTTAAATCCGTTGCTTCTAACTCAGTCATGCGCTGATAAAATTTCGGCAAATTCAGCCAATCTCCTTCTGCTGTCAATTTTTCCTCAACAAACTCATGCCATTGGCCTTGATCCTGCTCGGTCATCCATTCTGGATAAGAACGTGCTTTCATACGCTCGGCTAAGGTTTGCAAACGGCGGTCACGAAAATCCATGTCCTGCCATTCGCCTTCGGCGATTGTGTTATGCAAATGATTACAACGTGCCTTGTCCTCCTCCTGGAGGAAGCCGTCGTATAAACCTGCGTCTACATCGTTTGCCTTGTCTGGAAAACCTTGCAGATATACGCGGCGCATTTTTTCAGCAATGCCGGGTTGCTTAAGACGGCGTGCACGTTCTTTAATCTCGCGCATAGACAAACCCAAACGCGAAATATTTTCTTCGTTAAGCACTTCAATGGGCGCAATAAAAGGGCAACGATTAATGCGTATTTCTTTCAGCGGCGGTCGCTCGTGAGTACCACGTGCAAACAATTTGGCGCGAATTTCATCTTCGCTCCAATCAATCAACGGCTGAATATCTGCTGCTAAGTCGACCACAATAATTGAATTGCCGTTGGTCGGATGCCTACTTATCGACATAATTGGTGCTACACCATAACGTTGACGCGGGTACATGGCGCTGACCTGCACACATAGTCTGGCGCCATAGGGTTCCAGCACTTTGCGTACCTGTTTTTTGCTGCGCAGGCCGAAGTAGTAATCAAACAAGTTGGGTTGGTGGGTCTTAATCAACTTGGCCATGCCGACGGTGGCGTGCACATCTGACATAGCATCATGGGCTTTGCCATGATCAATACCATTGGCCTTGGTCAGCTCTTCCAGCTTGTAAACAGGCAGCCCTTCTTCGCTCATGGGCCAATTAATGCCTTCTCGGCGTAGTGCGCCGGTAGCACGGACCAGATCAATTAGGTCCCATCTAGAATTACCGCTCTGCCACTCTCTAGCGTAGGGGTCCATTAGATTTCGATAAAGGCCGTAACGCATAAATTCATCATCAAAGCGCAGGCTGTTGTAGCCCAATGCACAAGTACCGGGCACCGAGAACAACTGATTAATTTTTGCTAGGGCTTCGCTCTCTTTTATCCCTTCTCGAGCCAATAGCTCTGGCGTGATGCCGGTCACTAAAGTGGCATCAGGATTCGGCAAAACATCGTCTGGTAACTTCACATAGGTGCAATACTCGTCGCCGATTGGATTGAGATCTGCATCGGTACGAAAGCCAGCAAACTGCACAATACGATCCCATTTAGGATTTGTGCCTGTGGTTTCCAAGTCGTACCAATAGAAACTATCTGCCATGTCAGTTAACCTCGCCGAGAATGAAACAACGATACCCTAATATTAAAACCTTAGCCCTTCCAAGTGGACCCGCTTTTGCGCTTTTTGCTGGACTCTTAATGTGGTCCTCCACAGGTAACATGGACGCCGCCATTACCTTGGGCGTCACCTTTTGGGTGGTCATCTGGTGGATATTTGAACCCATCCCTATTCCAGCAACATCGCTTTTGCCCATGGCCCTTTTACCTATGCTTGGCATACTCAGCGCCAAAGAGCTGGGTGCGGCCTACGGCAATCCGCTGGTCTTGTTGATGATGGGCGGTTTCCTGCTGGCAACCGCGCTAGAGCGCAGCGGCGCGCATCGACGCATTGCCCTTTACATGGTGCAGCTATTTGGCGGCAGTAGTTCGCGCAGGTTAGTTTTTGGATTTATGCTGGCTAGCGCTTTTTTGAGTATGTGGATATCTAATACCTCCACCACCCTTATGCTTTTACCTGTTGCTCTGGCAGTACTAGAGAAGTCTAAAGACAACGATTTGGCCGCACCACTGCTCTTGGGCATCGCCTATGCAGCCAGCATTGGTGGCATTGCAACACCCATTGGCACGCCCCCCAACCTAGTATTTATGGGTGTATATACCGAAATAATGGGTGCACCGATCTCATTTGGACAGTGGATGATGTGGGCGCTACCCATCGCCCTGGTATTACTGCCTATTGCTGCATTTTGGATAACCAGAAACATCGACCACCAAGGCCACATTGAGTTACCGGAAGTAGGCAACTGGACTACCGCAGAGAGACGAGTACTGGCCGTTTTTGTGGTCACGGCGCTGCTTTGGATAACACGCACCGGTCCATTTGGTGGCTGGAGTAACTGGTTTAACGTGCCTTATACCAATGATGCCATTGTTGCATTCTTGGCCGTGATAGCGCTCTTTGTTATTCCTAGCGGCGAAAAAGCCGTCGACGGCACCTCTATCCGACTCATGGATTGGGAAACCGCAGAAAAAATCCCCTGGGGCATGTTATTGCTATTTGGCGCTGGCATTACCATTGCCACAGCGTTTACCAACTCGGGTTTGAGTACCAGTATAGGCGCAAGCCTAGAGCAGTTGTCGAACTTACCGATATTACTGATGATTGGTGTCTTGTGCCTAGCCGTGACATTTTTAACCGAGGTCACCAGTAATACAGCCACCACCACTTTGTTAATGCCCATTCTGGGCGCAGCGGCGGTGGGCGCGAGTATCGATCCGATTTTGTTTATGATCCCGGCGGCAATGAGCGCCTCCTGCGCCTTTATGCTGCCCGTAGCTACGCCACCGAATGTAGTGACCTTTGCTACAGGCAAGTTCTCAATTCAGACTATGGTCCGAGAAGGCATCGCAATGAACTTCTTTGGCGTTATTGTCATTAGCTTGGGCTGCTACCTTTTGCTCACCTAAACCACTGGTGAGACCCTCGTCTTTGGCAGACGCCGCGCGGAGCAACTGAGCCAGTTTGAGGGCTCGGTCCTTGGCACTTAGCTTTGCCAGTGCATCAACCTGAATATAAAACTCAGGCCAACCTCCCTGAGCTCGCTTAAAGAGTTGCTCAAAAGCAGGGAAGAAATCCTCATAAGTACCTAGCGACACAAGAAACGCATTGTTAAAGCGTGTACTCATTAAATTGTCGTATCTACCGCCGCCTAACTTAGCCTTATTTTTTTGATAGCAACTTTGTATCTGGGCAAGATAACTTTGCCGCTGTGCCAAAACGTCTGCAGCGCTTTTTCCCTCGTCTACTTTGCTTTCTTTGCCTGCATAGATTTTTTCTAAATCTGCCTTAACTCGCAATGCAAAGGTCTTAAAAATTTGCCATTGCGCCTTTTGCTCTAGCCACTTTGTGTAGGCACTAGATTCAACATCCATTGTGGTCTGCGACCATTCCCATGCTCCCTGCCTGCCAACAAAACTGGCAAAGCTCTCATTGAAGGCCGTACTGCCAGGCACCCAGACTTTGCCGTGGGCGAGTTCGTGGAACAACAGCTCGGCTAACGGCAGCGGCTGATAGTCGACAAAGCTACTGAGCAAGGGGTCGTTAAACCAACCCAGCGTCGAGTAAGCTGCAACACCACCCACGTAGGTTTCAAAGCCCAGGTGTTGATACTTGGCGGCAAAAGCTAATGCGTCCTCTTGTGCATAATAACCTCTGTAAGGTGCGCAACCAGCTATCGGATAGCACCAAGTCTGGCCACGAAGCTCTAAAGGTTTTGCTGCAAAAACATTCCAAACAACGTAGTCACCCTGCAATTGAACAAAGCGCTCATACTTACCATCTGTTTCGAGGAATAAATTGGCTTGTGCATGCTGCACTATTTTTTGCGTCAAAATCAGCTGCTGACGCAAAACCTCTGATGTTTCCGGATCTTGTAGCAAAGCACTAACAGACTGACTACTCAGCATAATACCCAGGTGGCCTTTAACCGCCTGATTGTAAAATCTGATGTGTTCACAACCAGTCAGAAGACAAAGGAGCAGCGCCAGCAAGCCAGTTTTAGCGTGACGCACTAGTTGCCGCCCCATCCTGGTAGTGCCAACATAGCGCCCTTGGCAAAATCAAAGAGTTCATCCATGCATTTTCTCAAAGCTTCTTTAGCGTTTATCGGCATTTTGATTGCGACCGTTAGTGTATGTGTTGTCTTAAGCTGGTGGGCGATCAAACTGACCTGGGTTAAAGGCCCTGCTCGATCCAAGCACCTGCAAACGATGGATAAGATCATCATTTGGTGGACTAAATCAAATCGATGGACTTTCAAACGGATAGGCCTAGTCAATGCAAACATTACCTGGCATAACCGTGAAGAGATATCTCCTGACAACTGGTACTTAGTAGTCTGCAACCACCAGACCTGGACCGATATATTATTACTGCAAACCTACCTCTTAGATGACCTACCGCCGCTGAAATTTTTCACAAAAGCACAATTGATCTGGATTCCTTTTGTGGGTATCGCTATGTATGCGCTGGGCTTCCCCTACGTTAAACGCGTAAATAAAGCCCAGATAAAAAAACACCCGGAACTTCGCCATGCAGATCGAGACAATGTGTTGATGGCCTGTGAACGATTTAAAAACCACCCCACGAGCATTCTCAACTTTGTTGAAGGCACCCGATTTACCGAGGAAAAGCATCAGCGACAAAACAGTGCGTTCAAAAACTTACTGCGACCCAAGGCGGGCGGCATAGAGTACGTGCTGCAAGGTATGGATAAACACCTACATCGGCTGGTAGAAGTGACTATTGTTTATCCAGATGCGGTGCCTACCTTCATGGATTTTCTGCAGGGTAAGTGCCAGCGTGTGGACTTTGATATTAGGCACCATGAGATCCCGGAGTGGGTTTCAAGGGAGGAAACCACAGAGCGTAAAACCGAAATTGTGCAATGGGTGAAAAAACTTTGGCTTGAAAAAGATCAACGCATTACCCAAACAAAATCCGTGCTGGCGGAGAGAACTTAAGCAGTAGGGCAATCGCATTCCACCCGCATAACCAATGCATGCAATTAAACCAGCGCTGGCTGAGCGATCAACCACGGCAACAGCGCAATTCATTGCGGACTGCCAATAGGTTCATGGCTCACGGCTGTGACCATCGCCTTGTTCACTGGCACGACAATATTTGAATCGGACTTTTACCCTAACGTGATAGCTTTATGCTTGCTTGGAGTGGAGGCCTACCGGGAATTGAATCACCGGTTGCTTCAATTGCTGCACAAACTCTTTAAGTGACATCGCGTCGTATATGTTCCAATGATTTGTGCAGTAAGTGCGTTTTTGCCTAGTGAGTAAAGTTCATCATCAACTACTTGCCCTTCTACACCCAGACCTTTACTGATTGGCCGCCAGCAATAATAGTAACTAATTCGACGGACGAACAAGGGTTATTGCCCTACCGCCGGTGAGCTGTTTGCTTCTATTTGTCGTCGTACATCGGCCAGGGCTTTTTCTAGAGCGACCAAACGTTTGTTTACCGCCAACCTATTAGCATCCATGGCCTGCACGGCTTCACTATTATCTTTTACTTGCACACCCAAACCAGAATTCAGGCTGGCAACAGACTGCGATGCAATATTCGTCTTATCAGTGAGCTCTCGCTGGGCTCTAAGCATCTGCTGCACCTGCAATTCAAGACTGGTCAACTGGTCTACAACCGTTTGCTGGTCGGCTAAAGCGTCATCGTGCTGGCTGCTTGCGGCCTTTAAATCCCTACTAGTTGCTTGAATAACCTTCATAGATTTATCTAATTTAGCGACTTTGGTTTGGTTTTCTTTAATCCAGTCACGGTTGCGCTCATTGGCAATTGACCACAATTTGCGGATTTCAGATTCCCACAAATTAATCTGCTGTTTTGTGTCCTGACCACCTTGGCTCAAAGCACTGTCAGTTGCAGACAGGCGCTCTTCAAGTTTAATCAAGCGGCTGTCAGCTTGCTTCAACTCAGCTTCAGTGGCTGAAAGTAGCTGTTGCTGATTTGCAATGAACCATCCAGCACCCAACAACCCTGCTACTAGCAATGCCAGAATAGAGGTATTGACCAGCCCCCGCCCAGAATTGCTACTTTGCGTACGACGATTGCTGCTTGGACGGTAATTGCCCCCTGCTTCTGTAGAGAGCGGATCTTCTGGCATGTCACTCATAAAAATCTCACATTACGATTAACGCAGAGTATAAAAACTAATCTGACGAAAGGAAGGATTTCTCGATACTTTTTGCCTTCTCGAAGAATCATCTGGGCTGTGCTTCTGCCAGAGACAGCGAAGACCCGCAAAATGTAAATGGACAAAATCCTAGCATCCATAAGGACACAGGGCATTACTTGCGTCCAACTGGTCAACTAGTGACTTGCCAATGTATTGCTTGCAAAGATATTAGCGACGCTGAGCTGCACTACCTTATGGCTTCAGCGACTCAAGCGCGACACTTTTGCCCTTGGTAACGCAACACAAAGAACTAAAGCCGTGCACGTGAGTAACCCAAGAACCGTGCTTACATTGCCTGTGACAAAAAAATCAAATTTGTAAGCCAATGGCGCTACAGCCGCTATTTAGTAAGCGAAATTTGCGCCTTTCGCACCAGTTAACTTAATAACCATTCTACCGCTTGCCTAGCAAAACCGTTGCTTTATACAGGCAAAAGGACCTTTCATCTGATAAATGGCTCCATTCAACAATTTGCGAAGTCTCACATCTCAAATACTCGTAATCTCCAGATTCGTGAATCAAAACCTCAAAACTTAGGCTTTGGATCTACTAGATCAGTTTGAAAATAGTCGAATAAATTAACAAGGAGACTGAAATGTCTAACAAATTAGTTAAATCACCTTTATCCATCGCTGTAAGCGCAGCACTGAGCGTTTCGGTTGCGATTATCCCTTCAGTTAACGCAGATCAAAACCCATTTGCCATGAAAGAACTAAATTCTGGCTACATGCAATTTGCTGAAGGTAAGTGCGGCGAAGGCAAGTGCGGTGAGTCTAAAGCCAAAGAAGGTAAGTGCGGCGAAGGCAAGTGTGGTGAGTCTAAAGCCAAAGAAGGTAAGTGCGGCGAAGGCAAGTGCGGTAGCTGATACCCACTATGTCTCCTGAGCCAGTAATATCCGGTGCAGGCCTTGGCCTGCGCCGCTCTTTTATCGACGACCTTTCTGCCGATTTCCCAAATTCAATAAGCTTCATGGAAGTTGCACCTGAAAACTGGATTGATGTGGGCGGCCGCTTCGCTGTTGCACTGGAAAAGGCAACCTCTCAAGCACCATTAGTATGTCATGGGCTATCACTCAATCTTGGAGGGTTAGCGCCAATAGACGAAGCCTTTGTACATCGCGTTAAACATTTCCTTGAAACCTTCAATGTGCCGCATTACAGCGAACACCTAAGTTATTGTGGTGACGAAGGCCATTTATATGACCTCATGCCCATTCCATTCACGCCCGCCGCTATCACCCACGTTGTGGATAGAATTAGGCGCGTACAAGATATTTTAGGCCGCTCGATAGCGGTAGAAAACGTGTCTTACTATGCCGCTCCAGGCAAAACTATGAGCGAGATCGAATTTCTCAACACTGTGCTAGAGCAGGCTGACTGCCAGCTACTGCTAGACGTTAATAATGTCTATGTGAACAGTGTTAACCATAGGTACGACCCCGAAGAATTCCTTAAAGCCCTGCCAGGCCAGCGCATTGCGTACGGCCATATAGCCGGACACTACAACGAAGCTGAAGACTTGCTTGTTGATACACACGGCGCTGATGTTATTGACCCCGTCTGGTCACTGCTAGAAAAAGCTTATAACCATTTTGGTGTTTTTCCTACATTGCTAGAGCGTGATTTTAACATTCCATCTATCGCGGACCTGTTAGTTGAAGTAGACCAAATACATTCCATTCAGAAGCACTTCGTAACCGGTCAAGAGTTAAGGGGCTGAAGCGATGGAACCCAATTTTGCCGAAGTACAAAAAACCTTTACCGCGCATATGCGCGACCCGACCGCAAATCCTGGCCCGACCGATATCGAAGATCGAAGGCTGCAAATTTATCGTGACTTGGTATTCAACAACATCGAATCCCTTATCGCCGGCAGTTTTCCTGTGCTGAAAACCATTTACCCTGCCGAGCAATGGAAAATACTGATTAGGGCCTTTGTCAGAGATCATATTTCTCACACCCCACATTTTCCGAAGATGCCCCAAGAATTTCTCATATTTCTCAAAGAGCAAGAACAGCTCGAGCATCCATTCGCTTTTCCGTTCGCCTTTCCCTTCACAATGGAACTTGCTCACTATGAATGGCTGGAGCTCGCCATTGATTTAGATACGCGCAACATTACCCACAACCCAGTGAGCAGCGCCGAAGCTTTCATCGATCAATGCCCTGTGATTAACCCCATCTCTACCACTGTGGGATTTAGTTGGCCCGTGCATGAGATTGGCCCAGATTTCCTACCCACGGAGGCGCCAGAGCTACCGACCTATATCGTTGTTTATAGAAACAGCGAGTTAAAAACGGGATTTATGGAGTTGAACCCGTTAGCGGCAATGTTGATCGACAAAATCAGTACAAAAGCCAATCAAACCGGGAAGGATATATTGCTACAAATCAGTAGAGAAATCGGCCATACAAACCCAGACGTCGTAATTCAAGGTGGCTGTGAGTTGATGTATGAAATGGCTGCGAAACATATCCTTTTGGGCACCCACCCAAAACAAATAAAAACTTAAGCCACCTTCACAAAGGAGTCAGCAAATGTTCATAAGCTTAGCAATCAAAGCACAGATGTATTTAGACAAAATCAACGTAACGGACTTTATTGCGCCATTATTACTTAGGCTTTACTTAGTGCCCGTTTTTTGGATGGCAGGTACCATGAAGCTTGGCAGTATGGAGAGCACCATTGAATGGTTTGGCAATCCGGATTGGGGCTTAGGTCTACCCCTACCCTTTCTTATGGCATGGATTGCAACATTGACCGAAGTTATTGGAGCTGTGTGCTTGTTCTTCGGCTTTGCAACCCGATGGATTTCTATTCCATTGATATTCACCATGGTTGTTGCGGCCGTCACAGTACACCTGCCAAACGGCTGGTTGGCTATTGCAGAAGGCGGCGGTCTATTTGCCACCGAAAGAACCATGGGCGCAATTCAACGCCTCGATAGAGCCAAGGAAATTTTGCAAGACAATGCAAACTACAGTTGGCTAACCGAAAATGGCAGCCTTGTTATTCTCAACAATGGCATCGAGTTTGCTGCCACTTATACGATTATGCTTGTCGCTCTACTTTATGTAGGTGCCGGCAAACTCAGCATAGATCACCTCATTGCTAAACGTTTCCAAGGCTAAACGCTGAAGCGCAAAAGGCTACAAAAAGCCAAGAAAGGATTATAGAAGCAAAAAAAGGCGACCCTAGGGTCGCCTTTTTTACATCTGCTTGTGCTTATCGGTTGTCAGTTCTAATCACCGATGACCGATGACCGATGACCGATAGCAAAGTCGACTATAGAACTCGCAAAATACCTGCAAGCACTACGGTCAATACCAAACCAGAGACAATCACACCACGAACCGTAGTCAATGGGCCTTGCTTACCTACAATTGCATTAACCTGAAGCAGTGCAATGATCACTAAACACGCAATGATTGCGTTGGCGTTTGAAGCAATGCCACCACTGGAAAGGTGCGCACTTGATCCCATAAACCACAACATCGGTAGAGAGAAAAGAGTGTTTGTACGTGAAGCAAGACCCGCCTTGGGTGCCGCGGCTGCAGCTGCGGGATCTGGCTCGTTGCCTTGGGCAACGCCCTGATTCGATTCAACGATGATCTTTTGATTTGGCCAAATAATGAGCCAAACATTAAGAAACATTAACGTACCCAAAGTCGCACCAATTGTAATATCGCTGGTCAAACCTGTGTGGCGATTGCCAAGCAAGACAACCCCTGTGAGGAAGGTACCCATGGCACCCCAACGGAACCACCACAAAGCGCGAGGCGCTAATTTTGAAAATGCGTCCACTCGGGCATTCGGCTCAGCTTCTTTGAAATACTCTGTTTGCACAAAGTTGAAATAATAAAGTAGGCCTATCCATGTAATACCAAACAGGAGGTGTGCATACCTCGCCAAGTAATCAATAATCACAGCGTCCATAAAATCCCCTAATTAAGTTGCGAACCATAAAGAGCGCCTCTTTCTTTACTACAGCACTAAATGACCAAAGCGGATAATCCGCCCTAACCATCGAGAAGCACAAAAGTAGCCGTTCTATTAAGCTCTGAAAAATAAATTCTGAAAAACGAAACTGGCGGAAGGATAACGAATCACAGATCAAGGCACCAGCAAAAGCCTTTACCGAATAATGGATATTTGAGGGAAAATTGAATCCACTATTGCCTCTATGTGCAACCAACTGACCACATCGCAACTCCCTAACTAATTACTCCACAAAACCACTCCTATAACTTGCCGGCTCTTAAAACCAATCACTCTTGACCTTTTCACATCAGGCAGTAGCACTAAACCACGAAAGATTACTAATCAAGTCCTCTGCGCTTAGGCCAAACGAACCTCCACCAATAATAAGGCCCTCTATCAAACCTGTCCGAGTATTTTTTGCCGCTTATCAAACACTAAGCCGTTTGGCTAAACGCGATATTCTTAATGCGCGCCGGATAGGAAGCTTGACTACCCACGCCGTTAAAACTTTTTCTTGTTTGGAGTGGGCAGGCAAGGGGGATACAACAATTAAGAATCAACCTCACAAAATGGTAGTCGGCGCTGACTGACCACCTGCTCACAAGACGAGATCATCAAAACGTTCGTCACCACCAACTCGACCAGATAAAAATTAGACACTACTGAAATTTTACTGAGCGCTCAAATCGAACAAAGGCCAAATAGTTTGTCACGCCGAATTTTCAACGCCTGCAAAACCTAGACTCAAAACAAATAGCCTCGCCAACTCGAAGCTTTACCTATAATTTAAAAGAAAAAATCGACCAACGGTAGTTTTTAGCGGCCAAAACATTTTGCGTCAAAAAATCACAAGATTAAGGTTGCATCTCCTTGCGATAAGTTTTAAATATACTCAAACAGTTACTATTTTCCTTTAAATCGAATAAGGATCTGAAAAATGGATATCGTAGAAATTTCTATCGCAATATATTCTGGCAGGAAAAATCCCAAAAAATCGGTACAACTTGCAACATGGAAAAAACTGATTGGAGCCTTCGAAATAACAAATGAAAAAACTATTCAGCCACCACAAAATATTAGCATTGAAAAAGGCTCAGTAATCACAACAGGAGAATTTGAAAGCTATTGCGCACAAATCTTTCCAACTGCAATCAATGGAGAGACGCTGACTGTTTGCGCATCTTTGGCTGATAAAGAGATGGCGGTGACTTGGTCAGAGGGTACAATGACTGTAAAGACATATCTGCAATGGATTGAAGAACTGCAAATTCTTTCGCCTAACGAACTAAAATCTTTACAACACACCTATGCGGCAAGTGCAACTCTACCCTCCCCAACTATAAATATAGCACCATATGTCACAAAGGAGCTTGCCTACTGGAACTGGCAGCCCGCCTCAGCCTTTAGCTACAACGTTTGCGTTAATAACAATTGCTACAATTTTGCGGTCAGCTTACGTACCAACACCTATGCTCAACCAGGTCTAGGAAGTGGAATTCCCGCAGCTAATTACCTTGATCCTCTGCAGGTTTTGCACGCTTCAACAAGAGATGGCCTATTTTCGCTGGGAGTAGCACCAATCTTCCCTCTGGAAAATAACATGAAGGCTAGCTCATCCGCACTTGTCGCCCTCGTCATGGGGTTAGATATCCAAGGTAACTTCATGGACTACCATTGGTTTCGCCTAAGTCGCTACGGAACGACTAACAATAACTATGTATGGTCAGACAAACCAGGGTGGGGGTTAGTACGAAGCTTCGGCAACCCTGTATCTTACGCCGACATTAATGCCGAACTCATCAGAATGCTTGCATCGCAGCAAATGCGAGCAAGTTATCCCGGGGGAGCCGGGTTAGTTTCCTACCTTTTGGCAGATCCACGAGTTTTACGGATCAGCTAATTTTTCTCAACAGTTTTACTTAATGATTAGGAGAAGACGATGGCCGATGAACTCTGCACAGCCAGCTACTGCATACAGTATGGCACCAAAGGTACATTTGGTACCGCTAAGACCTTTGCACCAAATAGAGGACTTCCCGGATTATGGATCGAAGGGACAAGTACAAATGGCGGCCCTAACGGCGAGTCTGGGGGCATATTTATGAACGACAACACCTTTTGCCTATGGAGTCCGGGTGACCAAGATATTTTACGTGTCTATGACGAAGACAAGTTTGATGCTGGCCCAATGATGAGTGTTTCTAACATGGGTCAAGTAACCGCTAAAGCACTCAGTATCGAAGACGGTGTTTCATTTAAAAACTTGGAAACTGCCCCCAGCAACATACGAACCGTTGGACTGGTCATGGACCCAGCTACCGGCAAACTTTATCTGAAAGCTTAAAATGCTCTAAGCAGCCCTCAATACGTTTTTACAACATACATGATCAATTACTTTCAGGAGATCGATAATGGATATGATGCCAACTATTAGCTCAATTCAAAACTCAGTGGTACTGCCCTACAATGTGGTTCCGACAACTTTAACCATTGCAGAAAACTTAATGGTTGCAGGTTTGCATGGCAATCATCGCGCACTGTTTAGTCAAGTAAATGGAGCTGTCACTCTAAACGGCAGCGCAATCACCAACCCCGCGCTGCAAGGCAGGATTGCATACGTAACTGCAACCCCGGGAGAAGTGACTTATGATGACCCTTCCACAGCAATCCCATCTCAACGCATTTACATACAAGTGCGCAGCTCTGATGCACCAGTATCTACCCAAACATTAGATTTTTTCATTCCAAAAGCCAATAGCACGTCAGACGCCAGCAATATGGGCATGTACTGTACTCCGGGGCTTACGACACAAACAGTAAAAATCTCTGACGACGAAACTGTCCCTCTTGTTGTAGGACCTAATTCAACGATTATCGGCGAATTGTCAGCTGGCCAACGGGGTTTCCTATTAGTTTCTAACGCCGATGTTAACGGCATTTGGAGCTCCGCACTATCAATAGCCCGAAGAGTTGTTCCAGTGCTTGCTCACACGGGTCTAGAGATATACAAAGAGCTTCAGGAAAACCAACAGACCGCTGGGTATGAGTCAGACAGAGGAATTTTGTCAGGAGTACTAGCCCTAGCGAAAGCCGCGGCGCCTATAGGACTATCAATGCTCTCCTCCATCCTAGAGAACAACAATCGCGCTTAAGGTCCTTTCTTAGCCACCATTCGCTTTGGCGGCAGCGCGCCAAAGCGACATAACCCACACTACCTTCGGACAAATTACTCAATAGAAAGTATCCGTCTAATTTGATCGTTCTTGAAGGCAATCATACTTGGCCTTTTCACACCGGGAAGCACTACTACATCATAAAGCTCCGAGATAAAGCCTTCTGCATTTAGGCCGTGCGGAATCCCTCCCGTGGTGAGATCCACTACCACCAATCCACTACGCGCGTTTATTTGTTCCTTTTCCAAGCGGTCATCAAGGACTAGGCCATTGAAGGTTTTGTTGTCTCGGGGACGAGATAGGCCAAGTATTGCGTAGTTTCCATGGAAGGCAGCGCCTCGAACATAGCCGGGACAAAAAGCCACAGGCTCGAACTTACCACTGGCAAGATTTACCCGACCAAACTCTCCGGTACCTGAATTTGCCAGCCATAACTTACCGTTGTGCCAGCGCGGAGAGTGCTGCATGGAAAAACCTTGGCTAATTATCTCATTGCTCTCAATGTCGATAACCACGCCACCGGACTGCCGATGGTCGCGCCAACCTTCGGTTACATTTGTTGAGGAAATAGCTGTTACATAAGCTGGCGATCCATCCTTCAGGGCTAAACCATTTAGGTGGCAGCGATCTTCCGGCTGCAAGTCTGTAATAAAACGCGGCTACCATAGGGGCTTTAAACTATGGGTATCACTGACTGTCGCCAAGCAACTAAATAGGGTGTTGATGAAGACCGGCCTACCATCTGCGCCCAATGCCAGATCATGGACATCTATGTCGCCGGTAATGTGACTAAGCCTAGGCACATAAAGACGATCATAGCCGTCAGCATCCTGGCCGGCGCCCAAAGTGTTATTAAAGCGGTGTAAGTGATACAGATTGCTCATCAACAAAGTTTCGCCATCACTCCACAAACCCATAGCGCGCTCAAAAGCGCGTTCAAAAGTGCGTTCAAAAGTGCGTTCAAAAATGGACAAATTATTTTGCTCGTTATGACCCAATAAAAATACTTTGCCTGACTGGTAGGTGCTAAAAGCAAGGCTGATATTTTGCTCTATAAGCCACGCAACAAATTGGCGGGAACAATTGATCTCAAACTGCGGCGCTACCTGACTTTTATTTTCTGGTTCCGTCATAGTTTTGCTTTCTTTTACTTTTCAGTCATTGGTTGCAGTTTCTTTGCTACTTGTTTCTTTTCTAATTGGTAAGCGGGCGTAAATAAGGAGGCGAAACGGCGGTGCGTTGCTCAACCAAAGCATGACAACGAAAACGCTTTGCGCTATCGGAGCCATCAAACTTCAGGCAAAAAAAACCCGGCTAAAGCCGGGTTTTTTTGCAAATGCAGATTGCTCTACATCATGCCGCCCATATCAGGCATGCCACCAGGCATTCCGCCTCCAGCACCACCTTCGTCAGGCTGATCACTTACCATAGCTTCCGTTGTGATCATAAGACCCGCAACAGAAGACGCAGCTTGAAGTGCTGTTCTGGTCACTTTAGCTGGGTCAAGAATACCCATCGCTAACATGTCACCGTACTCGCCAGTAGCTGCGTTATAACCATCGTTACCGCTCATAGCAGCAACCTTGTCCAAAACAACTGCGCCTTCGACGCCAGCGTTGTGGGCAATTTGCCGCAATGGTGCGCTCATAGCACGTACTGCTAATGCAATACCTACCGCTTGGTCTTCGTTATCACCTACAGCAGCTTCTGCTGCCGCGATAGCGCGTACCAACGTTACACCACCACCAGGTACAACACCTTCTTCAACCGCTGCGCGAGTTGAATGCAAGGCGTCTTCTACCCGTGCTTTCTTTTCTTTCATTTCTACTTCAGTTGGCGCGCCAACCTTAATTACTGCAACACCACCAGCCAACTTAGCTAGGCGTTCTTGCAGTTTTTCACGATCGTAGTCAGAAGAAGTATCTTCGATTTCCTGACGAATCTGCTTGATTCGACCAGCAATCTCGTCCTTGTCACCAGCGCCATCAACAAGAGTTGTATTTTCTTTTGTTGAAGAAACACGCTTCGCGGTGCCTAGATCTTCTAGCGTTGCGCCTTCCAAGGTCTGTCTCTTATACACATCTGACGCTGCCGACGA
>OJIR01000028.1_pt1 | contig 48670 bp, 52 predicted proteins | sample 1595711 | NCBI WGS metagenome assembly OJIR01 (sample SAMN05416846, study PRJEB24817) | seawater metagenome | isolation source: Sea water | place: Canada:Atlantic | collected 2013-07
AGATAGGAGTCCGTCTCGTGGGCTCGGAGATGTGTATAAGAGACAGGTGTAAAGAAGTTAGAAAAAAAGAAGAAAGCGAAAAAATTAACATTAAACAAAATTTCTAAAAAGCTTAAATCTCAAAAAAGTAAGAAACTAAAATTGCAGCAAGATGAAAAGAAATTAAGTTCCCTTGTCAAAAACTTAATGTTGAAGCTTAAGGCAGAAGAAAAGAAAAGAAAAGTAGAAAAAAAAGATACTAAAGAAGAAAAAAAAGTTGTTGATATAAAAGCTTATAAAATAAATTTCGCTAAACTTAAAAAGAAACTCAAGCTGCCTGTTAAAGGTAAAGTAATATATAAATATAATGCTAAAAGATCGGATACAGGAACAAAATGGAAGGGTTTATTTATTAAAGCTAAAGAGGGCTCCGATGTAAAATCAGTCGCCGCTGGTCAGGTTGTTTTTTCTGACTGGCTTAGAGGATTTGGGAATATCATCATTATCGATCATGGAAAAAGCTACATGAGTCTTTATGGAAATAATGATTCACTTTTAAAGCAAAAGGGTGAGTATATAAAAGGGGGTGAGGTTGTTGCCCTATCAGGGAACAGTGGTGGGAATAAATATAACGGACTTTATTATGAACTAAGGCACAATGGAAAACCTTTCAATCCACTAAAATGGACTAAATAAAAAAATTACTCTCCAATAAAATGTAAATCTACACATCTTTCAAAATTACCAAATCGATGTTCGTAAAGAAAAATTCCTTGCCATGTTCCTAAATTTATTTCTTTATTCTTTATTGAAAAAGATAGGTTTGTTTGAGTAAGCGCAGTTCTGATATGCGCTGACATATCGTCCGGTCCCTCTAAAATATGACTGTAAGCCTCATCACCATCAACAACCAATTTTGTAAAAAAATTCTCCAGATCAAGCAAAACGTCTGAGTCATAGTTTTCATTTACTAGCAGACTGGCAGATGTATGCTTAATATTTAATGTTAATAATCCTGTATTAATTTTTTCTAAATTAATCCAACCTTTTATCTTTGGCGTAATATCATAAAGCTTTCTTCCCTTTGTTAATTCTAAAATATTTCCAAAAATTTGAATCAAATTAGCCTCTATATTTTTTTATAGCTTCTAAATGAGCCATACAGAAACAATAATACGCCTATAGATATTGCACTATCAGCCACGTTAAATGCAGGCCAATAAAATTCAGCGATGTGAAAATAGATGAAATCAATTACATAGCCATAGCTTATCCTGTCATAAAGGTTTCCAATTGCTCCACCCAGAATAAGAAGTAATCCTATAACGATTAACATATTTTTTTTATATTGGTTAATTAGCCAGGGGATGTATATAACTGCAAGCAATGAGATGACAATTAAAAAATATCTTTGCCATCCTCCTTGATCACTCAAAAAACTAAAAGCTGCGCCTGAGTTTTGGAAATGAACAAAGCTTAAAAAAGATGTAATTTCAACTTGATCACCGTACATAATTTTATTTTGAATATAATTTTTTGTAAGAATATCCAACAAAAAAATAGACGAACTAATTAAATATAATTTAAGCATAAAGTCTTATTTCACCATCTTCATAAAGATTATTTATGCATCTTCCACATAACTCTTTATGCTTTTCACTATGGCCAACATCTTCACAATAATGCCAACATCTCTCGCATTTTTGATGCTCACTTTTGTTTACACTTACTTCTAGCTTTTCATTTTTCTTAATGGTGACTTTTGAAGCAATAAATATAAACTTTAAGTCATCATTAAATACTTTTAAACTATTATAGATCTCTATAGGAGCACTAATCTCAACATCTGACTGAAGAGAAGACCCAACAATACCTTTTTCTCTTAGCTCTTCTATCTTTTTATTAACAAGACTTCTTATTTCTATAATATTTTCCCAATCATTTAAGTCTTTACCTTGCATCAAATTTTTTGGAAATTGATACCAAGTTTCGGTAAAAATACTTTTTTTATTATTTTGAAATATAATCTCTGAAGCTTCATGTGCAGTAAAGCTTAGGATTGGGGTCATTATCCTTATTAATGAATGCGTTATATGAAATAACGCACTTTGAGCTGATCTTCTCCCATGTGAGTTTTTCTGCATGGTATAAAGCCTATCTTTAATGACATCCAAATAAAATCCTCCTAAATCCTCTGAGCAAAAGGAAACAAACTTTTGAATGCCTAAATAGAAATTAAACGCATCATAATCTTTAATTATTGATTCTTGCAAGGCTTGGCATTGATGCAAAGCAAACCTATCAATCGATAACATTTTTTCTGGCGTTACTAGTTTTGTTTCTTTATCGATATCTTCAATATTAGAAATCAGAAATCTCAAGGTATTCCTAATTCTTCTGTAGCTATCAGCCACTCTTTTCATAATCTCGTCAGAGATATTAAGCTCTCCGGAGTAATCAGTGGAGGCAACCCATAATCTTAAAATATCCGCCCCATATTGGTTAATAATTTTCTGAGGAGAAATAACATTACCTTTAGATTTACTCATCTTGTGGCCATCGCCATCAACTACAAAGCCATGTGTTAATAATGCTTTAAATGGAGCCGCGTCGTTAATTGCACAACCTGTCAGCAAGCTTGATTGAAACCAGCCCCTATGCTGATCAGAACCCTCAAGATAAAGATCTGCAGGATAATTTAACTCTTCACGATCTTGAATTACAGATTGATGGGTAGTACCAGAGTCAAACCAAACATCTAATGTATCGGTTGATTTAAAATAGGCTTTTGCGTCATCACCTAGCATAGAATCAATATCTAAATTGAACCAGGCGTCAATACCTTCTTTTTCCATCTTTTTAGCAATTTGTTCAAAAAAAGAAATAGATTTTGGATGCGGTAGATTTGTTTCTTTATTGAGAAATATTGGTATCGGCACTCCCCAAGACCTTTGTCTAGAAATACACCAATCAGGCCTTTTCTCAATCATCGACTTCAGCCTTCCTTCTCCCCAATTTGGAAAAAAACTTGTTTTTTTTATTACTTCTTCAGCTTGACCACGCAAAGACATATTTTTCTTATTTTTTACATCCATCCCAATAAACCATTGTTCCGTCGCTCTAAAAATGATTGGAGTTTTATGTCGCCAACAATGCGGATAGCTGTGGGTAAAATTTTCTATAGAGAGCAATGCTTCGTTCTCTCTGAGAGTCTCTATAATTTTTTTATTCGCATCCCAAACACTCAGTGATCCAACAATATCAGTGTCTTTTATAAACTTTCCATCCTTATCCACTGGGCTTTCAACAGGTAATTTATAACGACTTCCAACTACATAATCATCTACTCCATGAGCTGGTGCAGTATGAACTAAACCTGTACCGGTTTCAGTTGTTACATGAGGGCCACAAATGATAGGCACATGCTTTTCTTTAAATGGATGGCGACATTGTATATTTTCAAGTGCTATTCCATCACATGAACCTACTAGATTACCTTCAAGCTCATATGACATTAGCTTTGTTTTTGATAATTCAGTTGAAAGTATCAAAAATTTATCCTCTATTTCATATAACCCATACTCAAGTTTTGGATTGACACAAATGGCTTCATTAGCTGGAAGCGTCCAAGGGGTAGTTGTCCAAATAACAGCAAAAATATCTTTATTAATTTTATAATCAAAAATTCTTTCGATGGATTCCTTATCAATACAATTAAAAGCCACATCAATGGCTATTGATTTTTTATCCTCATATTCGACCTCAGCTTCAGCAAGGGCAGAACCACAATCTGTGCACCAATTAACTGGTTTACCCCCTTGATATAAGTAGCCACTTTCATAAATCTTTGCTAATGACCTTATAATATTAGCTTCGATTTTATAATCCATTGTGAGATAAGGTTTATTCCATTCTCCAAAAACACCCAATCTTTGAAAATCCTTTTTTTGACTCTCTACTTGTTCATGGGCATAAGATCTGCAAAGACTTCTAAACTCTTTTGGTTTTAAATTTTTCCCATGTTCTTTTTCAATGACTAATTCAATTGGTAAGCCATGACAATCCCATCCTGGGATAAAAGGAACATCAAAACCAGAAAAAGTTTTTGATTTAATAATAAAATCTTTTAAAATTTTATTTACAGCATGGCCAATATGAATATTTCCATTTGCATAAGGTGGGCCATCATGAAGAATGTATTTTTTCATTCCTAGACGTGATTTCCTAATAGCGTCATAGATTTTTTTATGTTCTAAGCTCTTTAACCATTCAGGCTCTCTCTTCGCAAGGTTGCCTCTCATTGGAAAGCTAGTTTCTGGGAGATTAAGTTTATATTTGTTTTTTTCTGTCATAGATTTTGCTTTTCAAAAAAAAGTTTTGCTTTAGTTACATCTAATTTAATTTGCTCTTTTAACTCATCAAGTGACTTAAACTTTTTTTCATCTCTTAATTTCTTTAAAAAAATAACACTTACATGTTGGCCATATAGATCTGATGAAAAATTCAATAAGTGTACCTCAAGTTGCAGTTTATTCTCTCCCTTAATTGAAGGTCTGATACCGAGATTAGCAACACCAAAATGATTTTGAAATTTTACAGCAAAGACACCCTTCAGTGGAGGCCGATTATGCTTCATATGAATATTCGCAGTAGGAAAACCAATCAGCCTCCCCCGTTTTTCTCCATGAACAACTTTTCCAGATATTGAATAAGGCCTTCCCATAAATTTATTAGCCTCCTCAAGGTTATCGTTAGCCAGATGATTTCTTATGGAAGTGCTAGAAATTCTTGTATCTCCTATGAGGATTTTGTTTTGAATATTAAGATTCATACTGCTAGCTGACAACTGCTTTATTCCTCCCTTTCTTCCGCTTCCAAAACAAAAGTCTTCTCCTATAACAATTTCTTTTACCTTTAACTTATCGATTAATATACTTATAAATTGATTGGCTGTTACCTTTGAAAATTCCTGATTAAATTTAATGATATGTACTCGATCTATTTTTAAATCATTAAAGAGTTCTATTTTTTCTCTTAGGCTTGAAATTCGCGTTTGAAGCTTATCATGGGAGAAGTAATCTTTTGGGTTGGGTTCAAAAGTTATAACTGCGCTCTCTAGTCCAAGATCATGCGCTCTTTTCTTAACTTCAGTTATTAAAGCTTGGTGCCCTAAATGCACACCATCAAAATTACCTATGGTTATAACACATGGCAATTGCTCTAAGTTGAAGTTACTTAATATTTTCACAATGAATGATTTGTCTTTTTAATAAACGAATTAAACTCGAGGCCTAAGAATTTTAAGCTAACAAAATAAATTGCGCCACTAAGACTGATTATAAGTAGTAAATTCGCTACTCTTTGTAAAAATGAATAATCAACCCATTGATCGATAGAACCTCGAAGAAAAAATAAACTAATAGCCATCAAACTTAGGGATATTATAATTTTAATTAAAAAGCCAATCCAACCTTTGTTTAATATAAATATTTTTTCTTTCTTTAAAAAATAAAACAATAATCCTGCATTAATACATGCTGCTAAACCAATTGCAAGAGCAAGCCCTGCATGCTGTAAATATCCAATAAATAAGAGATTCATTACTTGTGTACAAAATAAAGTAAAAATTGCAATTTTAACTGGTGTTTTAATATTTTGCTGAGCATAAAAGGCTGGAGCTAATATTTTAATTAAAATTAAACCAACTAAGCCAACACTATAGGCAATCAGCGCTGTTTGAGTCATTAAAATATCATATTCACTGAAAGCCCCATAATAAAAAAGTGTTGTAATGAGCGGGACTCCAAGCATAGCCAACCCTAATGCTGCTGGCGCTGCCAACAAAATACCTAATTTAAGGGCCCAATTAATTAATTCTGAATATTCTGATTTATCCTTATTAGATAAGCTCTTTGATAGGCTGGGTAAAAGCAAAGTACTTAATGCAACTCCTAATATCCCCGCTGGAAATTCAAGTAATCTATCTGCATAGTAAAGCCAAGAAATGCTTCCTACAGAAAGGAATGAAGCAAAAATTGTATTGATGAGAAGTGAGATTTGAGCAACTGAAACGCCTAATATAGATGGTCCCATTAGTTTTAGAACTCTCCATACACCAGCATCTTTAAAGTTAAAATCGAGCTTTGGTATACATCCAATTTTCTTTAAAAATGGAATTTGAAAAATTAGTTGAAGAATTCCCCCAATGAAAACTGACCATGCAAGAACATATGCTGGTTGACTAAAATAATCAGCAAAAAATAATGCTCCAACAATAAATGAGACATTTAACCAAACAGGTGTAAACGCAGGCACAATAAATTTTCCAAATGTATTTAAGATACCTCCGGCCATAGACACAAGTGAAATAAAAAATATATAAGGAAATGTAATTTTTAGTAAATCTACAGTCAAATTATATTTTTCAGGACTTGTTATAAACCCGGGTGCTGTAATATAAATAATCCAAGGCGCACCAAAAACTCCTAATAGAGTAATTAATATGAGGAAAAGGCCTAATAAAGTTGAAATCTTATTTATAAAAGACTTTAACTCAAGAGAGGAATTTTTTGTTTTATACTCAGACAATATAGGTATAAATGCCTGCGTAAATGCTCCTTCAGCTGAAATTCTTCTCAGTAAATTTGGAATTTTAAATGCAACAAAAAATGCATCACTCTCTAAACCTGCTCCAAAAATTCTTGCAATAACTGTGTCCCTTATAAAGCCAAGGATTCTTGATAATGTTGTCATTCCTCCAATACCAAAGAATGTTTTTAATAAGTTCATAGTCAATTATTTGTACGCTTAAAATTTTAGTATAATTTTATCACGGTACCAGATTCAATTTTTTTAATGTTTAATCAATTATTTAGCCAAATTTATTTAAATAAACTTGTATCTAATTCATAAAATAGATAAAATACAGAACTCAAAAATCGTTGTAAGGATTCAACACATGGCCAACACGGCTCAGACAAGAAAAAGAGCAAGACAAACGGTGAAACAAAGAGCTCATAATGTAGGCCTTCGTTCAACACTTAGAACAGCTATAAAAAAAATTCAATCAGCTATTGTAGGCGGAGATAGTAAGGTTGCAAAAAAAGCCTTTGAAGAAAACGTCTCTATCATAGACAGAATCGCTGATAAAAAAATTATTCACAAAAATAAAGCAGCTCGACATAAATCAAGATTAAATTCTGCTATTAAATCTATGTAAAACTAGGAAATGTAATTTTTTACATTTCCCACAGTTTAGATCTAATTTCTTCAACTTTAATAATCAAGTCTTCAGTATTCTCTCCAACAACCGTAATATGTCCCATTTTACGGCCAGCGCGCGGCTGATTTTTTCCATATAAATGAATATTTATACTTGGCCCTTCTATCTCTGAAAAATTAGGTGTCTTTACCTCTCCATTTTTTAACCATAAATCGCCTAATAAATTTAACATAACAGCATTTTTTTCTAAAATAATGTCAAGTAAATTATCATTTGTTAAACAAAGTACTTGCTGATCAAACTGACTTACATTGCAAGCATCTAGACTAAAGTGACCAGAGTTATGTGGTCTTGGTGCAACCTCATTTATATACAGTTTATCGTTAGAAATAAAAAATTCTACTGCGATTGTTCCCACATAGTTTAAATTGTTTGCTATCTTTAAAGCATAAGCGACAGCCTCTTTTTTTAAATCATCATTAACCCTTGCTGGAATTATAGATAAATCTAAAATGCCTTCTTTATGTTTATTTTCAATGACTGGAAATATTTTTGATACTCCATCTGAGGATCTAGATAAAATCACAGAAATTTCTTTATCTAAGTTTAACTTTTTTTCTAATACAAACTCATTTTCATTTGAATCATTTAATACTGCTTTAGTTTCACTTACACTATTTACATGATATTGACCTTTTCCGTCATACCCAAATTTTGATTGCTTGAGTATTGCTGGAAAAATTTTATTATCTTCAAAGTCTGAAAATAATTCAGCTGATTTAATTGGCTCATAACGTCCAATTGGAAGCTCGAGGCCTTTGATGAATTCTTTTTCCTTTATACGCCTTTGAACAATCGATATTGCTTCAGAATTTGGATGAGTTCTTACTTTTTCTTCTAAATACTTTATTGTTTCTGATGGAATGTTCTCAAATTCAGTTGAAATGGCCTTACAATTATTAATCATTATTTCTAATGCAGATTTATCTGAAAATGAACTACAAATATGATCATTTGCTATTTTACCAGCAGGGCTCTCTTGATCAGGATCAAACACCGTCACCTGATATCCCATACGATGAGCTGCTTCAACAAAAAACTTACCTAATTGACCTCCTCCCAACATTCCTAACATTGAAGGTGTCTTTATCACTTTACTCATAGTTATTAGCTTTCTAATTTCATATTAAAAACTTTTTTCTCTTGAGTTTTTGTAAACTCTTTAAGCTTGCCTTTTAAATCATTATTTGTTTCTGCAAGTAATCTCACTACAAAAAGAGCAGCATTGAAAGCTCCTGCTTCACCAATTGCAAATGTTGCGACTGGAACTCCTTTTGGCATTTGGACAATTGAAAGCAATGAATCCTTACCCTCTAAATAAGTTGTTTTTACAGGCACCCCTAATACAGGAAGGTTTGTTTTTGAAGCTATCATTCCTGGTAAATGTGCAGCACCACCTGCTCCTGCAATAATCACTTTTAAACCATTAGCTTCTGCCTCACTTGCAAATGAATACATCAAATCAGGGGTTCTATGAGCGGAAACAACTTCAGCTTTATAACTTATCCCAAAATCATCTAAGATTGTTGCAGCATGTTTCATCGTTGGCCAGTCACTTTCTGATCCCATTATAATTGCAACAACTACTTTTTCTTTTTTCATTTCTCCCCCTTAAAACATTACATAACTACGAGATTATCTCTATGTATGATATTCACTTCATTCATAAAACCTAAAATAGATTTAATTTCATCACTTGAAACACCACAAATCTTTTTTGAATCAACCGAATTATAGTTAACGAGTCCTTTAGCTATCTCAATACCTTTGCTATCGACACATGACACAACCTCACCCCTATCAAACTTTCCCTCTACCTCTAATACACCAATCGGAAGTAAGCTTTTACCCTTTTCCAATATTGCTATGGATGCTCCTTTGTCCAGGATCAATCTTCCACAACTTCTTAAGTTATCTGCAAGCCACTTTTTCTTTGCTATTTTTTTCTCAAGTCTCGACTCTAAAAAAGTACCCACGGACTTATTATTGAATAACTTAAAAAATGTTTCATCAATCTTTCCATTTGCAATGATCGTATGTGTACCACTTAAAGACGCTCTTCTAGCAGCTTCAATTTTTGTAACCATACCTCCCGTACCATATGTTGAAGATGTATTTTTTGCTAATGAATCTAGTCTCTTGTCATCAGTAAAAGCTTTTTCAATGAGGGAGGCATTTATATCAATAGCTGGGTCATTAGAAAATAGACCTTCTTGATCAGTTAACAAAACTAGGTAGTCTGCTTCAATTAAATTAGCTACCATCGCCGCAAGATTATCATTATCACCAAATTGTATCTCTTCAGTTGAAACCGTATCATTCTCATTGATAATTGGAACTACACCGCTAGTGATTAAGTTATTAATTGTTGATCTAGCATTTAAGTATCTTTTTCTATCACTCAAATCTTCATGGGTAAGTAAAACTTGGGCTGCGATTTTATTATTTTTCGTAAATATATCCTTATATACTTGCGCCAAATCCATTTGTCCTATTGCTGCTGCTGCTTGAAGCTCACTCAAAATATTAGGCTTATCATTAGCTTTAAGTTTTTTTAGACCAGCAAAAATCGCCCCACTAGAGACAATTACTACTCCGATTCCATTATCCATCCAAGAAGAAACTTCAGAAGATAATTTCACTAAAAATTCTTTATCAAAGCCATCATTGTTGGCTATTGTGCTTGTACCAACCTTGATTACGATTTTTTTCGAGTCAGAGAATTTAAGCTTTTTCATAATTTTAAATTGAGTCTATATATTCCATAATTTTTCTTGATAAACTTTTACAGCCTTCACCATTAATAGCTGATATTTCAAAAATAGGTGCATCCCATTCTAGCTCTTTAATAATTCTATCTTTTAAATGATCAATATCATCGACTAAATCAATTTTATTTAATATTAACCATCTTGGCTTTTTAAATAACGCTTCATCATATTTTTTTAATTCACTAATAATTTTTTTAATATCCTCTACCGGATCTATTTTTTCATCATATGGGGCAGAGTCAACTAAATGAAGTAAGATTTTTGTCCTAGACAAGTGTCTTAAAAATTGATGTCCTAGGCCATGACCATCCGAGGCACCCTCAATTAACCCAGGAATATCTGCCATTACAAAACTTTTTTGTTCATAAACTTTTACTACGCCAAGATTTGGCTGTAACGTAGTAAATGGATAATTGGCAACCTTAGGCTTTGCAGCTGAGACTTGTCGTATTAACGAGGATTTTCCAGCATTAGGCATCCCTAATAATCCTACATCTGCTAAAACCTTCAGCTCTAGATATAACTCAAATTCTTGACCAGGTTCGCCTTCTGTAAATTGTCTTGGTGCTCTATTTGTGCTTGATTTAAAATGAATATTACCTAGGCCGCCCTTTCCACCTTTTGCTAAAAGTACTTTGATACCATGTTCATTAAAATCAGCAAATATTTGTCCTGATTGTTTTTCTGTTATGAGCGTTCCTACAGGCACTTTTAGAATTAAGTCTGAGCCACCAGCGCCATAACAATCAGAACCTTTACCATTTTCACCCCTTTGTGCTCTATAATTTTTAACAAATCGAAAATCAATTAGTGTATTTACATTTTCATCAGCTTCAAATAATACGCTGCCACCTCTTCCACCATCGCCACCATTAGGGCCGCCCATAGGTTCATATTTTTCCCTTCTGAAGGTAGCAATTCCATTCCCTCCATCTCCGGCATAAATATTAATTGTTGCTTCATCAATAAACTTCATTAGATACCACCAAATAAAAAAGCCCTATCTACTGACAGGGCTTTATTTAAAATTATTTAACTTTTAGGAAGGTGAGACGTGAACTAACCTTCTCTTTAAAGCGCCTTTTGTTGTAAAACTTACTTTTCCAGCTACTTTTGCAAATAAAGTATGATCTTTACCAAGCCCGACATTTTCTCCTGGGTGCATCTTTGTACCTCGTTGCCTTAGAATAATTCCTCCAGCTTTTACAAACTGATCACCAAATATTTTTAACCCTAGTCTCTTAGACTCAGAATCTCTTCCGTTTCTGGAACTACCACCTGCTTTTTTGTGTGCCATTTATAAAAATCCTTATTTTACTGTTATTTTATCTATTTTAATCTCTGTAAAGCTCTGTCTATGACCTTGAGATTTTTTATAGTGCTTTCTTCTATTCATCTTAAATATTTTAACTTTATCACCTCTACCATGAGATACAACTGTCGTATTAACAACCGCACCTTTAACCAAAGGAGTTCCTATGATGACTTTCGCTCCGTCAATAACAGACAAAACAGCATCTATACTGTAAGGCTTACCAACTTCAGCACTTATTTTTTCAACCTTTAGAAGTTGACCTTCTGTAACTTTAAACTGTTTACCACCTGTTTTGATTAATGCATACATCAGGACGACCTTTATATCTTTGAATTAGAGACGCGATTATACTGAAAAAATAATAATTTATCAATTAATTAGAATGGTTTGATCAAATTCTTAAACATCAAATATGATGACTTATTTTATCTGCTCATTTTTTTTACGTATGTTAAAATTTATCTTCACTCAGTAGGCTACTAAGAATATAGTGAATCTCAAAGAAATAACAAAACCTATTCATGAAGACCTTAATTGCGTTGATAAAGTAATTAAAAGTCACCTAAGCTCCGATATACCGGTAATTAATCAGATATCAACCTATATCTTAAATAGTGGAGGGAAGAAAATGCGACCTATTTTCCACTTATTGTTAGCCGGCCTAGATGGTGAAATAACTAAACCTAACCATGATGTAGCTTCCATTATAGAGTTTATACATACAGCTACTTTACTTCATGATGACGTTGTTGACCAATCAACAAAAAGAAGAAATATTCAAACTGCTAATGCAGTTTTTGGTAATTCAGCCAGTATCTTAGTTGGAGATTTTTTATACTCACGCTCATTTCAAATGATGGTCAAAATAGATAACATGAGTGTAATGAAGGTTCTTGCAGATGCTACAAATAAAATTTCTGAAGGCGAGGTACTGCAATTAATAAATAGTCATAATCCCCAAATCAATGAATCGCAATATTTTGAGGTTATTGAGTTCAAAACTGCAAAGCTATTTGAGGCTTGCGCGAAAATTGCAGCAATCATTAACAAAAAAGATCAAAACCAAGTTGAGCTTTACTCAACAATAGGTAAACATTTTGGAATCATTTTTCAATTAGCTGATGATATCCTCGATTACTCTGGTAATTCAAATGAGATTGGAAAGAATATAGGTGATGACCTAAGAGAGGGAAAAGTAACTCTTCCCTTGATCCTCACAATAAAAATGTCGAATAGTAAAGACAGGGAAATTCTTACTAACGCTATTAAAACTGGCGATATTAATTATTTACCCACCATAGTATCCCTAATTAAAAAAAGTGGTGCAATTGATGAAATTAAAGAAATTGCACAACATCACCTAAATAAAATTGAAACACTTCTTGATGGAAATCACAATAAAAAATACCAAGATAGTTTATTAAAGCTTGCTAGATTCTCATTATTTAGGTCAGTTTAGAAGTTAAATCAATGGAGAGAAATTTTTTCACCATCATCAATATTGTAATAACTGAGTTTAGCAATTGGGTTTCTTTTTTCGATTAAGTCACCATCAAAAATTGACTTATCGTCAATAAAAACGACTGCGTGACCAGAGTGATATAGCGTTATTTCTGCATTTTGTTTTTTAAACTTCAGATAGTAAGAGACGTAATGCTCATTTTCGGATTCTGACCATATTTCCCAGCCCTTTCCACCCGTAAGTTGCTCGAGCCACTTGCCAAGATCTAACTCAACTTTGCAGACAACTGCATCAGATAGTAGCAAATTATCATTACCAATCTTATTATTTTTTACATTATCTTTCATATCTATACTAATAAGTTATCATATAATTAATATCATTAATATGGGGATAGTTTAATAAATTTCAAAGGCTAACTATGTTTATTATTGGATTAACTGGTGGCATAGGTTCAGGAAAAAGTGCAGCAACTAAAATACTTAAAGAGATAGGTTTAAAAAATATAGACCTTGATCAAATCACGCATGACCTTATGAAGCCAGGAAAGATTGGTTACATAGAAATTAAAAAAGAATTTGGTGGAAAATATATAGATATAAATAATGCTATAGATAGAAAACTGCTACGAAATGAAATATTCTCATCGTTAGAATTAAAAAAAAGAATTGAGTCAATCTTACATCCCATTATTTTTAAAGAATGCAATAAAAAATTAAATAAATTAAAGCATGAAAAATATTTAGTATTAGTTATTCCATTGCTGTTCGAAACAAAGACTTACACAAATCTTATTGATGAGTCTTTATTGATTGATTGTAGTTTTAGAACTCAGATTGAAAGGGTAATTAACAGAGATGACGTTTCAGAAGCATTGGCTAATAAAATTATTAAAAACCAAATGAGTAGAGACAGGAAATTATTGTTGGCAGATAAAGTAATTTTGAATGATGGAAATATTCACAACCTTAAAGTTCAGTTAGAAAGTTATTATAAAAATTTACTCAAGGATAAAAGATAATGTACAAATTTGAATTACCTATTAATGAGAGAACACGAAGACTAATTTCTATTGAGAATATTTTCTTAAGGCTTAATAGCCAAATTAAATCTATGGTTAATTTTTCAGAAGTTGGATGCTTTGAATCATATTTTAATATGAGAGCGACAGCCAGTAGAGCTGATATAAAAATAGAAATTACACAGGAACTTGAAAAGCTCATCCTTAAGAAAAGACAATTAAATAAAACTAAAAAAAATCTAGATCTAATTAAAAATTTAAGCCACGCAAAAAAAAATTTGGATAAAGTAAATTTACCTCAAGGAAATTTTTATGGTGCTGATAAGTTTTTACAAGAAATCAAGACTTCCTCAATGAGCCAAACCGGTATTGTGAGAAGCGATCTTCCACAACTTCAACTCTGGTTGCAGCAATTAAGTCCTAAAAACAAACAACAATATTTTTTAAATGAAATAGATTCTTATATGCCTATATTTGAAGCTATCAAAGTTTATTTAAATACTTTGAGAGATTCAGTAACAATACAGACAGTGGAAAGTTCAGATGATGGTCTAGTAAACTATCAATTAGATCCCTCCTTTAGACATGACCTAGTTCAAATACAAATTCCACAAAAGTTGAATTTATATCCTAATTTAACATCAAACAAATATACAATTAATATACAATTTGCATCGCTTACAAAGAATATAAAGAGTGGAATAAAATTAAAATTTAAGATGGGTGTTAGTCAACAGTAATTACTTATGAAAAAAAATTGTCCGACATGCTCAAAATCTTTTAACTACATCCTAGGTAACGCATTTAATCCATTCTGTTCTGAAAGATGTAAGCTTTTAGATCTTGGAGCTTGGGCTTCAGAAAAATTTATTATCAAAGGAAAAGAAAATGATACGTCATCTGAGAATGAAACTTAGTTTTGTTACATTAATTTTACTTTCATCAATTGTCTTTGGTGCAGATGAAATCAATATTTCAAAAGCATTTATAAAATTACCAAGGCCTGGAGTAGATGTTACAGCTGGTTTTGCAACAATTAAAACTAATACTGACCTTAAAGTTATGAACGTTTCCAATAAAAATTTTAAAAATATTGAGCTTCATTCAATGAAGATGACTTATGGCGTCATGGAAATGCGTAAATTAATTGAGCCGAAATTAGGTCCTAATTCTCCATTAGTTTTATCTCCGGGGAATAATCACTTGATGTTGTTTGGTATTAAAGAAAAATTAAAATCCGGAGAAAATTTAGACTTAACTTTTGTTTTTAAGGATGACGAAGATAACAAGATAGTAAAAGAATTCAAATTCATTGTTAAATAAGAACCTAGATATCCCATATTGCACGCTGAGAAGCAATACCTATCCCACCACAGTCAAAAGATGATGGAATATCATTCTTAGTCATCCCTCCGATTGAGTAAATTGGTATATTAGACTTATCAACTAATTTATTAAATTTTCCCCAACCGATAGGTTCAAGGTTGGGATGAGTGAGAGTTTCTTTTACTGATCCCAGAACTGCGAAATCTGCATTTTTTTCTTCAGCCATCTCAAGATCTTTTTCCGAATGACATGAAACTCCTACCAATAAATCTTTAGGAAAATATTTTAATTCGTGCAATTGTTTTGCATTTAATTGTACTCCATCAAGTTGATATTTATAGGCTAAGCTAATGCTTGAATTTATTATAATTCTTACACTAGTATATTGAAGTATTTTTTTTATACGTTTGATTAAGGTTTCCAACTCAGTTTCCACAAGAGTTTTTTCTCTTATCTGTATAAGCCTTAGTCCATCATTAACCTTTTTATTAAGTGCTTGAAAAAACTTATCAGATGGTATTTCATGAAAATTAGTGATTGCATAGATATCAGGCAAGTCATTTTTTAAAGCATGTTGAATTACTTGGTTAGGGGGTAAAACTTTTGTTGCATTATACGTTTTAAGATTAACCCACTGCAACTCTTGGCCTTCTCTTCCCTCTACCATTCCAGTCCACGAGGTAATTAAGAAAAAATATAGAATTGTTATTTTATTTTTTTCAATTACCCTTCTTGTCGTCCACTGTCTATATTTGTTAATGACAACACCTAGCTCTTCAAAGATTTCTCTTTTAAGTGCATCAGACGGATTCTCATTATTCTCCAATTTTCCTCCTGGAAATTCCCACCAACCAGGCCAACTTTGAGATTTTAGTCTTTTACCCAATAAATATTTACCATCAGAATCTTTAAGGATTCCAACAGCCACTTGGATATTTTTAATGTTATGTTCTGTATTCAGAATTAATTTCTATGTACTTATATGATAAATCAGTCGTCCATATCGTAGCTTCTTCTGTACCTCTTCCAAGGCTTATATGAAGCTTTATCTCATCTTTTTTCATTTCTGATGTAATTTTTATTTCATCGAATGAGTTTGAAATAGCCCCCGCATTGCAAAATAAAATTTCATTTATGTAAATATCTATTTCATTTAAATCAAGATCATTAACTTTGCTATTACCAATAGCAGACAGGACCCTTCCAAGATTTGCATCTGAAGCAAAGAAAGCTGTCTTTACTAGTGGTGAATTTGCTATTGACATCCCAACTTTTTTTGCTTCTTTATGACTTAATGCCTTATTAACACATATTGTAATAAACTTTGTTGCCCCCTCCCCATCCCTTATGATTGATTGTGCTAAAAAAGTAGCCACATCAAAAATAGCTGCTTTAACTTTTTGATAATCATCACTATTTTTTTTCAATACAAAGCTCTTGTCTAAAGGTATGCTCATTAAAATAAATGAGTCATTTGTAGATGTATCACCGTCAACAGAAATACAGTTAAAACTTTTTTCACATATTTCACCAATTAATTCTTTCAACAAATTACTAGGAATATTTATATCAATTGCTATAAAAGCTAACATGGTTGCCATATTAGGATAGATCATGCCGGATCCCTTGCTTATCGCCGTTATGGTGACAACTCTATCTTTTAAATTAATAATTTTTGAGTATGCTTTAGGAATTGTATCCGTTGTCATAATTGATTCTGCAGCTTCTAACCAATTGTTTTCATTTAAGTCATTTAAGGCATTTGGGATTGCTTTAGTAATTTTTTCAACTGGTAATTTTGACATAATAAGACCTGTTGAAAATGGTAGGACTTGTTTTTCATTTATATCAAGATGCTTTGCCAAAGACTTACAAACCTCCTTTGCATCATCAATACCCTGTTGACCCATTCCTGCATTTGCACAACCACTATTTATGATAAGCGCCCTGATGTCATCTTTTACCGCTAAATTATCTTGGGATATTAGAACTGGAGCTGCACAAAATTGATTTTGAGTAAATACACCAGCAACTGAACAGTTAGGTGGAAGTGAAATAACCAATAAATCTGATGCACTGTCCTTGATGCCGGCATTAGCAACACCCAGCCTAAGCCCCTTAATATTTTTAATATCTTTCTTTGTAGTTTTTTTTAAATTAATAGCCATTATTTTCTTCTCCATACGGTGCCTGAAGGAGTATCTTCAATTAAAATATTATTTTCGAGTAAATCATTTCTTAGTTTATCTGCAGTGAAATAATCTTTTGAGACTTTTGCCTCGTTTCTTTTTTTTATGATACCTTCCACGTCAATTTCTTCATTAAGGTTATCCTTTAAAAAATCTTCCGCATCATGACTTAAAACACCGATTACATTTCCTAATTTTACTAATAAATTTATATCTTCAATATTGTGATTTTTATTTATCTTTAAAGCTAATTCAAAAAGGACTGCTATCGCATCTGGAGTATTAAAATCATCATTCAGTGCTTTTTTAAACTCATTAGCATATTTTAAATCCCAATTAATCTTGTATGCTTTATTTACTTTTGAATTTCTAATACTGAGATAAAGCTTTGTAATTGCTTGCTTAGATTCATCAATATTTTTTTGAGAAAAATTTAATGGGCTTCTATAGTGAGCTTTTAAAATAAAAAATCTCACCACCTCTGCTTGATACTTTTCTAAAACACTTCTGATTGTAAAAAAATTACCTAACGACTTTGACATTTTTTCGTCATCTATCTTAACAAATCCATTATGAATCCAATAGTTCGCCATTTGACAGCTATTAACAGCTTCAGATTGTGCAATTTCGTTTTCATGATGGGGGAATTGAAGGTCCTGACCACCACCATGAATATCGAAGGTTTGACCTAATAGATTATTACTCATTGTTGAACACTCTATATGCCAACCAGGCCTTCCATTTCCCCATGGGGAATCCCATGATGGTTCATTTGGTTTGGCAGACTTCCATAAAACGAAATCATTATTATCTTTTTTAAATTTATCGATTTCCACCCTTGAACCTGCTCTCAGATCTTTAAGAGATTTTCCGGATAATTTTCCATAATCCTCAAATTTAGAGACCGCATAAAAGACATCGTTATTATCAGCTTTATATGCGAAACCTTTACTAATTAAATTCTCGATCATCTTTATCATTTCCTCTATATGATCTGTAGCTTTTGGCTCAAGCGTCGGCGGAATGATACCGAGTTGTTCCGCATCATGATCCATCTCTTTAATAAAGTTTTCTGTTATAACTTTATAGTCAACCCTCTCAAGAATTGCTTTTTTTATGATTTTGTCATCAATGTCGGTAATATTTCTTACATAGGTAACTTTATACCCACTTTCTCTTAACCATCTTGTGATCATGTCAAAAACGATTAAGACACGTGCATGACCAATATGGCAGAAATCGTAAACCGTCATTCCACAGACATACATCTTGACTTTATTAGGCTCAATAGATTCAAAAATCTCTTTTTTATTATTTAAGGTGTTGTAGATTGAAAGCATAATAAATAAACTTTGAAGAGCTCTCCTTTATTGGTAAACGAAATTAATATATGATAGATTCCGAGTTAATTATCCAAAAATTATACCATGCAGTTTTTGTGCTAATTACTTAACCTATAAATACATTTGGAGTTATATTTTGAAATACACATTAAAACTTTTTTTTATTTTTTTATTATCCTTTTTAAGCATTAATGTTTTCGCAGAAAAAAATGTTCAATTTGTCATAAATACTTCTAAAGGAAATATTGTTATTGAGACATATCCTGAGAAAGCTCCCATCACAGTCAAAAACTTTGAAAGCTATGTTAATAAAGGTTTTTATAATGCCACCATATTTCATCGTGTGATTGATGGCTTTATGATTCAGGGAGGAGGGTTTACAAAAGACATGTCTCAAAAACAGACTGATGCTCCTATCAAAAATGAAGCTGATAATGGTCTTAAAAATGTAAAATATAGTATCGCAATGGCAAGAACTTCTATACCCGACTCTGCAACCTCACAATTCTTTATCAATATTAAAGATAATGATTTTTTAAACTACACAGGGCAAAGCGGTCCTGGGTACTGTGTATTTGGCAAAGTTATCGAAGGTCAAGATGTTGTTGATAAGATTGCAAAATTAAAAACAAGAGTCAAAAATGGTATGGGTGATGTTCCCATCAAGACAGTTAAAATTAATTCTATAAAGGTTAAATAATATATGAGTCAGGTAACTATAAAAACAAACCACGGATCTCTTGTGATTGAGCTAAATGAAAAAGCTGCTCCGATCACCGTCAAAAACTTTGAAAGCTATGTTAATAAAGGCTTTTTCAATGACACTATATTCCATCGTGTGATTGATGGCTTTATGATTCAGGGAGGAGGGTTTACAAAAGACATGTCTCAAAAACAGACTGATGCTCCTATCAAAAATGAAGCTGATAATGGTCTTAAGAATGAAAAATATAGTGTCGCAATGGCAAGAACTCAAGATCCAGATTCGGCTTCATCACAATTTTTTATAAATGTTAATGATAACAATTTTTTAGATTTTCCAGGCCAAGATGGTTCTGGATATTGTGTTTTTGGCAAAGTTATCGAAGGCCAAGATGTTGTTGATAAGATTGCAAAAGTATCAACAGGCTCTGCAAATGGTCATCAAGATGTTCCCAATGAGAATGTCATAATAGAGGAAGCATCCACCTGATTCACATAAAAGATAGCGCTATATTTTTTTCAGACATTCATCTAGATGACTCGTCAAAAAAAGATATAGCCTATTTTGTATCTTTCCTAAATGACTACGCTAAAAATTATCCAAATATTTTTATTTTAGGAGATTTGTTTGATTGGTGGCCTGGTGATGATAGCAATCAATTCAACAAAGTTATTACTTTATTAAAAGAAATATCTAATGAATCAAAAATATTTTTTATTTGCGGAAATAGAGATTACTTAATTGGTAAAAAATTTGCTGAAGACACAAACATTACTATTCTTCCAGACCATGAACTTATCAAGCTCGGAAAAGAAAAGACAATTATCCTTCACGGAGATACTTTATGTACGGACGACAAGAAGTATCAAAGGTTTAGAAAGTTTTCAAGGTCTTGGGTTAGTAAGAAGGTTTTTTTATTACTCCCAAAATATTTAAAGGATTTCATATTTAATTTTGCTAGGCAAAAAAGTAACCATGATAAAAGTTACAAGGACCAAGATATCATGGATGTAAATGCCTTGGCTGTGGAAAAATTATTCAATGAATTTAATAACCCTCCCATTATGATTCATGGTCACACACACAGACCAAAAATTCATAACTATAAGTTTAACGGAGTAAAATCAAAGAGAGTGGTTTTAAATGATTGGTATGAATCGGGGAGTTTTTTACTTTGGGATAAGGGTAAATTAAAAAATGTTAAAATTTAAGGTCTCTTTACCTCATTAGCTCTGTTTACTTTGGCAGCTTTGTTAAGTATTCCATTTATATATTTATACCCATCAGCTCCACCAAAGGTTTTTGCAATTTCAACCGCTTCATTTATTACAACTTTATAAGGCACAGATGCTGAATACTTAAGTTCATATAATGAAAAATAAATAATTGATAGCTCAATTGGGCTGAGCTCCTCATAACTTCTGTCAATGTATAATTCAATTTCTTGCTTTAAAGAATCCATGTTTTTAAAGACTCCCGATAACATTTCTTCATACAAATCTTGATCAGCTCGAATAAAGTCTGGGTCTTCTTGAATATCTTTTTTAATTTGAGTAATATCAATTTGATTAACAAGACCACGGTAAACACTTTTCATCACCAATTCACGTGACTTACGTCTATTATTGATCTTTTTTTTTCTTGAGTTTACTTTTGAATCTAAAGTCATACGCTACCCATCATGATAGCCATTTCAATAGCCCCATCTGCAGCCTCCTTACCTTTTATTTTAGTTCTCGCAAAAGCCTCTTCCCCTGAGTTTGTCGTGATAATTGCATTAATAACTGGAATATTGTGCTTTAATTGCACTTGCATCAGGCCGTTAGCTGATTGGTCAGATACCACCTCAAAGTGATATGTTTCTCCCCGAATTACTGCTCCAACACCAATTAATACATCAAACTTTTTTGTTATTGCATAAGCATTTATCATTATTGGAATCTCTAGTGCGCCTGGGACTTCTTTTTGCAGGATATGTTTTTCGTCGACGCCCTTAAATATTAATTGGTCGACACATGAATTCAATAACTCTTTTACAACAGGCTTATTGAAACGTGAATAAATAATACCCACATTTAGAATTTTTGTATCTTCCTCACCCAAAATTTAATCCTTAGTTTAAAGAAAAATGATTATACCTTTTTGTAGGGCATTAAAAATGCCTAGAGAAATAGGAACTCCAACTACAATCCAAGCTAATGGAAGCAGAATTCTCTGCATTGAAGTATTCGTTACAGATACAACCGTCTTAAGATTGCTTTGGGTTCCTTTAAGCGCACCTTGTTCAGCTTTTAACTCTTCTGGCGTCATACCAAACTTTTTATTTACTGGCTTGACTAACAAATTCAAAATAAAGCCAACGACTAAAAGTAATGCCAGAATTTTAAAGCTTGAGTTATAAGCTTGATCTGTTGGTATGCCCATACTTAATTGATACTCTCTTAAATAAGAAATAAGCATTGGTCCCACAATTCCTGCCAAAGACCATGCTGTTAGCAATCTTCCATGAATAGCGCCAACATGCTGTGTTCCAAAAATGTCAGCTAAATAAGCAGGTATCGTAGCAAATCCTCCTCCATACATTGTAAGAATAACTAGTGTAATGAGAACAAAGGTAGCTATATATTGATTTATACCTGCCCAAGGAGCTGCTAAATAGAGTGCTGTACCCAAGCTAAAAAATATCGCATAAGTTAGCTTTCTGCCAAGAAAGTCAGATGATGATGCCCAAAAAATTCTTCCTATGATATTTGCTAATGATAGCAATGCTCCAAATCCTGTGGCAATTGCACCAATTATAAGTGGATCAAAACTACTCGCTGCAATCTCTTGAAACATTGGTTTTGCAACAGATAGCACTCCGATTCCAGCAGAAACATTTAGGCATAGCACTCCCCATAACAACCAAAATTGAGGTGTTTTATGAGCCTTGCTAACATGTACATGGCTCGAAGAAATCATATGATTTGTTTTTTTTGCTACTGGATTCCACCCTTTAGGTTTCCATCCCTCAGCGGGAACGCGATATCCAAATGCACCTATAGTCATTGCAAAAAGATATATTAAACCCATGATGAAAAAAGTTTCCCCCACTCCATTCGCTTTAATTAGATAATCGCCTAATGGCATACCAATCATTGCTCCCCCCCCAAAACCCATGATCGCCATCCCAGTCGCTAAACCTCTTCGGTCAGGAAACCATTTGATTAAAGTTGAGACAGGTGAAATATAACCTAGTCCCAGTCCTATGCCTCCTATCACGCCAGCACCTAACCAAATTAGCCATAATTGATGAAGAGAGACTCCTAAGGATGTCACCATAAGTCCGCCACCCCAAAAAATAGCTGCAGCAACTCCCGCTTTTCTTGGTCCGGCTTTCTCTAACCAATGTCCAAATAATGCTGCTGAAAGGCCTAAAAAAACAATGGCAATAGCAAAAGTCCAAACAACATCACTCCTCATCCAGTCACACGAAGTAATAAAAATGCGCTCAATGAAACTTACATCAGCTCCGCATTCAGTACCTACTAATTTTGTAAGTTCAGGCCAAAAAATACTAAACCCATAAATCATTCCAATTGATAAGTGAATCATTAAGGCTGCAGGAGGAACCATCCATCTATTAAAAGATTTATCTGCAACAATTTTATTTTTTGCTAGAGAATCAAACATTAAGAAGTTTCCTAAAAAATTTTAAATTAATCTATTTAAAATAATACTACATGAAAAAAAATATCTAGGATGTAAAAAAAACAAACAAAATTAATGTCATAAATATGACATATTAATGACATAATATGAAAAAATGGCAGCCAATATACTAATCGTTGAAGATGAAGATGCAATATTAGAATTAATTGCCCTAAATCTGCACCAATCAGGATTTAATCCTCTGAGAGCTATAAGTGCAGAAATTGCAGATAGCCTAGTCAAAAATGCATTACCGGATCTAATAGTTTTGGATTGGATGTTACCTGGTATGGATGGCATTACTTTCGCTAAAAGACTCCGTGCCAATTCTGATACAAGGAATATTCCTATCATCATGCTAACAGCAAAAAGTGAGGAGGATAATAAAATTTTGGGTTTAAATTCCGGGATTGATGATTATCTCACTAAACCCTTTAGCCCTAAGGAGCTTATCGCAAGAATTAATGCCCTACTTCGAAGAAGCTCTCCTGAACTAACCGATGAACCAGTAAATATTTTAGACCTTTCTTTAGACCCTCTCCAACATCAATTAACAATCAATGGCAAATTAATTAAAATTGGGCCAACTGAATTTAAAATACTTCATTTATTTATAAAAAATTTAAATAAAGTATTTAGTAGAAATCAAATTATGGATAAGGTTTGGGGTAATAAGTCTGAAATTGATGATAGAACAGTTGATGTTCATATCAAAAGACTTCGTGCATGCCTTGCAACTAATGGCTACGACAAAATTATCAGAACAATACGGGGTGAAGGTTATAGTGTTTCAGAAAAACATCTCTCATAAAAATATAAAGCTATAATGAATTTAATTTTTTAAATTTTAGAGAATAATTGCTTTGCAAGATATCAGACTTCGAACCTTCGTATTTATTGCTCTAATTTTATTATTGAGTCTTATTGTCTCAAAGTTATTTAGCTTCGATACGGCAATTATTTTTTTTGTTATTACTTTAATTTTTTATCTCATTTCTCATATTTTTTGGATAAATGAGTTATCGAAATGGCTCGATAAACCTAAAGCTACTCAGATTCCTGATGGAAAGGGTATCTGGCAAGACATATTTTCTAAAATATACAAAAATTATAGATTCGATACTAAGTCAAAAAAAGATCTCACTACCGCAATGGAGCAGTTTGTTCAGGCAGCAGATGCACTCTTAGATGGTGTAGTTTCCTTAAATGAGTCTAACGAAATAATTTGGTGCAACAAAAGAGCACAGTTGATGTTTGGGATACACGCAAGAAAAGATTTAAATAAACCTATTCAACATATTTTTAGGAATTCAGAATTTAAAAAATACCTTGACGATGAAAATTATGAATCTCCTCTTCAAGTTGACACTGAAAACTATATTAATCATATCGAAGTAAAAGTAATCCCTTTTGGAAGATATCAAAAACTTCTTACAGCACGAGATATATCATCAATGCTTAAAAATGAATTAGTTAGGAAAGAATTTGTATCTAATTTTACTCACGAATTAAAAACACCACTCACCGTGATTTCAGGATTTATCGAAACACTAGACCAGCCAAAAAACAATCTTTCTGAGGATACAAAAAAAATATTTACGCTTATGAGCGATCAAGCAAATAGAATGAAGGATCTAATAAATGATTTATTATTACTATCAAATATTGAAGCAAGTCTAAATAAAAATAGATCCGAAAAAATTTCTGTTAAAAGATTGTTTGAAAATATTAAGATAACTTCAACCAAACTTAACAAAAAAAAACATAAGATTAAATTTGATATTGATAAAGAATTAAATATTTATGGATCAAAGAGTGAGATTCAAAGTGCATTTACAAATCTAATAAGTAATGCTATTAGCTATACGCCTGAAAAAGGAAATATTCTTATAACGTGGCATCTTATAAATAACTTACCAATTATGGAAGTAACAGATAGTGGAGTGGGTATACCAAAAAATAAAATTAACAGGATCACTGAACGTTTTTATCGAGTAGACGACGATAGAAGTAGGTCTACCGGGGGCACAGGGCTTGGCTTGTCAATAGTAAAGAATATTATGTTACAACATCAGGGTCAACTAGAGATATCAAGTGAGCTGAATAATGGAAGTACCTTTAAGCTAGTATTTCCCAAAGATAGAATTATAAAATCTACATGAGAAGATTTTTTTTAATTCTATCTTTATTTTTAATTGGGTGTAATTCGTCATTAGAAAGAAAAGATTCTACGCAATATGATAAAGGCTCTCTCAATCAGCTTACAAAAACTGACTTTGATAGGATGGCTGATTATGAAATTAAAGAAAATACAGAAAGTTTAAAAATTCTTGCTCTAAAGTTTTATAAAAGAAATCCAGTGGAGTTGAGGAAAACAACGTCAGATAGTCCTGAAGTTACAGTCAACTGGCTATTTACAAGTCAACATAATTGGAAATTCAAAGAGATTAATGATGCTCAAGGAATTGAAGCCCTTAATCAGGTTTTTGACGAAAATTTTAAGGGAGACAGAGTGCTGTCACTTATTACTGGTTTATACACCATGCTAATAATAGCTCATGACAATCAAAAAGAATTTGATATGTTTGATTCTCTTGACCCTCAGCTAATTTACAATGCAGCTCGTAATGTTGAAGTTATTGTTTGGCGATTATCGACAAAAAAGAAAAAAAATGGAGAACTATTCCTTGTTACAAACGAAATTAATAGTGATTTTCAAAACCTATCATTTGAAAGAGAGTTTGGGAAAATTATTGGAAGAACAGATTATTTTGCTTATGTATTATCTGAAAAAAAAGAACGCTACATAACAAGAGCCATTCAAGGGACTACGTTAAATATTTTATTACCATTTCTATAATAATATTTTTTCGATGCCCCCTTTTGTTGCCTTATCAACATAGTCTTCAAGCCAATCTTCACCAAGATTATGCTTAGCTAATTCAACAACAATATAATCGGCAGTTGTTTCAGTGTCATCTCCATAGCGTTGAAGTCCCTGAAGGCATGATGGACAGGATGTTAGAATTTTGACTGGTTTCGATCCCTTATTTGGATTAATAGGTAACTCTGAAATTCCTTTTTGAATTTCTTCTTGTTTTCTCAATTTTACCTGTGAGGCTATATCTGGCCTAGTTGCTGCAAAGGTTCCAGACTCACCACAACATTTATCGTTCAAAGGTACCGATTGATTCATTAAAGCGTTTGTTACTTCAGTTGGCTCATAGGTTTTCATTGGGCTATGGCATGGGTCATGATACATATATTGCTGACCTGAAACTCCATCCATCTTAATATTTTTTTCCATAAGATACTCATGAATATCTAAAAGCCGACATCCAGGGAATATTTTTTCAAATTCATATTTTTGTAACTGATCCATGCAGGTGCCGCAAGATACAATTACTGTCTTAATATCTAAGTAATTTAGAGTGTTCGCAATTCTATGGAACTGAACTTGATTGTCCGAGGTAATCTCTTGACCCTTAGCTTCATCTCCTGACGAAGTCTGAGGATATCCGCAACATAGATATCCAGGGGGAAGTACAGTAATAGCTCCTACTTCAAATAGCATAGCTTGTGTTGCGAGGCCTACTTGAGAAAATAATCTTTCGGAACCACAGCCAGGAAAATAAAAAACGGCATCTGATTCATCATTCGTTTTACTTATATTTCTTATTACTGGTACTACTTTGTCATCTTCAATACCTAATAAACCCCTAGATGTTTTTGTTGGCATATTTTTAGGCATTGGTCTATTCAAAAAATGTATTGTTTGAGTAATTACATTAGGCTTTTTTACACTGGAAGCAGGTGTATTTTTAGTAAAATTTATAAGGTTTAATTTTTTAAAAATGCTATGCCCCCATCGTTGCATTTTATAGCCATAGTCAACCAATACCTTTCTCATTATTTTAATTGTCAAAGGATCTTTTAAATTAAGATAAGTCATTGCAACAGAGTTACCAAGATTGAAATTTTTTTTGCCCTGTTCTGTTAAAAAGTTTCTCATTGCAATAGAGACTTCTCCATAATCTATATCCACTGGACATGGAGCTAAACATTTATGGCATACCGTACAGTGATCAGCAACATCATTAAATTCATCAAAATGCTTAATTGAAATTCCTCTTCTAGTTTGCTCCTCATATAGAAAAGCTTCAACAAGCAATGATGTAGCTAAAATTTTATTTCTAGGACTATAAAGTAAATTAGCTCTTGGGACATGAGTTGCGCATACTGGCTTACATTTTCCACATCGTAAACAATCACTTATGGAATCTGCAATGGAACCAATAGCAGACTGATTCATAATAATTGATTCTTGCTCTAATAATCCAAAACTTGGGGTATATGCATTCATCAGCCCTGAGCCAGGTAACAATTTACCCCTATTAAAGTTTCCATTAGGATCGACCTTATTCTTATATTCAGCAAAGGTATTTATAGCTGATGGTTCCAAAAATTCCATTTTTGTTATTCCGATACCATGCTCTCCAGAAATAACACCGTCTAAACTTTTTGCTAGATCCATAACACGAGCAACAATTTTTTGCGCTTCTTGCATCATTTCATAATTGTCAGAATTAACAGGGATGTTTGTATGTATATTACCGTCGCCTGCGTGCATATGAAGTGCCACAAACAGCCTTGATTTCAATACCTCCTGATGTTTTTTATAGATGAGCTCTCTTATTTCTATGTATTCTCTTCCAGTAAATATATCTTCTAAAGGCTTTTTTAACTCACTCTTCCAAGAAATTCTTAATTTATGAGTCTTTATTAGGTCCAAGATAGTATCCTCAACAAAATGCTCAGATAACTCTTGGAACTCATTAGCAGCTTTATCAAAATTATTTAAATAACTTTGCCATTTATTTTTAACAGAACCGAGAAGCTTAAGTGCTAATCTTTTCTTATTTTCTAGAGCCTCTTCATCAAAGTTATTTTTTATATCTCTTAGCAAACTAAAATTAAATAAATTATCTAACTCTTCAATTAGCCTTAATTTATTCCACATAGATTGTTGAATATTTATTTTTTCAATTTCATTAGCATATTTTCCTAAATTAGGTAATGGGATAACAACATCTTCATTTATTTTGAATGCATTTGTATGCTTTGCAATTGCTGCTGTTCTGGCTCTATCCAACCAAAATCTTTTCCTCGCTTCTGCCGATACTGCTATAAACCCCTCTCCATTTTTTATATTTGCAATTTGAACAACTTTTGAAGCAACTGCACCAAGTTCACTTTCATCATCGGAAGCAATATCTGCAATTAAGATCATTTTAGGTTTTTCTAACCTAGTCGCTTTTGTAGAGTAGCCAACAGCCTTTATATACCTATCATCTAAATGTTCAAGACCTGCCAAATACACATCATCAAAACCTTTTAAGTATTCTGTAATTTGAACGATAGAGGGAACTGCATCACTCACACTTCCAAAAAATTCTAGACATACAGTTCTAATATGCTGAGGCATCTTATGGAGAATAAACCTTGCTGAAGTAATTAAACCGTCACAACCCTCTTTCTGTACTCCCGGTAAACCACTTAAAAATTTATCGGTAACATCTTTTCCTAGCCCAGCTTTTCTAAAGTTTGCTCCTGATATTTCAAGTATTTCTGGATTCTTCTTAGGATTAATACCATTTTCGTCAAATTTAGTTATCTGAAATTTAACTGTTTCAGTTTCATGTACTTTACCAAGATTATGTTCCAATCTTTCAATTTCAACCCAATCTCCGTTTGGATCAACCATCTTCCATGATGCAAGATTATCAAGAGCCGTGCCCCAAAGAACAGCTTTTTTTCCACCAGCGTTCATAGCCACATTTCCACCTATACATGAGGCATCAGCAGAAGTCGGGTCTGTGGCAAATTCTAGACCTGCGTTAGATGCAATTTCCATTGCCCTTCTTGTCACAAGGCCTGCGCCACAATGAATTGTTGGGACTGTTTGACTGATTCCAGGTAGGTTTTTGATTTCGACTTTACTTACACTATCTAACTTTTCTGTATTTATAACTACTGAGTGCGAAACTAGGGGGATCGCCCCTCCCGTATAACCAGTTCCCCCTCCTCGAGGAATTATCGTTAAGCCTAATTTAATGCAAGCCTTTACAATATAAGCCACTTCAGATTCAGTATCAGGATTTATAACTACAAATGGTAACTCTACACGCCAGTCAGTTGCATCGGTTACATGGGAAACTCTTGCTAAGCCATCAAATTGGATATTGTGTTTTTTAGTAAATTTCTTTAATCGAGAGATAACTTTTTTTCTTAACTTCTTAACCTGCTGAAACTCTAACTCAAATTCATCTATTGCAGTCCTCGCAGCTTTAGTTAATTGCGCTACCTTCATGTTACCGAAACTTCTATCTTCAATACCCTGAACCCTGTGGCGCATTGCTTTCAGAAGCATGTTTAATCTTTTTTTATTTTCTAACAGGTCATCTTGAAGGTAAGGATTTCTTTTCACAACCCATAGATCACCCAAAACTTCAAAGAGCATTTTTGCAGAACGCCCCGTTTTTCTCTCAGTTCTCAACTCCAAAATGATATCCCAGATATCATGGCCAAGAAAACGGATAACAATTTCTTTATCTGAAAAAGAGGTGTAGTTGTAGGGGATTTCTCTTAATCTATTAGATGAAGAGGGTGTAAGCTTTGCTAATACAGATGATAGGGGTGCGTTCATTTATCACAGTCAATTTTAAGTCATAAGAATACCATGCAGAGATGAGCCATACAAAGTGTTAATTACTTTCAGTTACTTTCATAAGATATGAGAGAATAGAAGTAAGAGTAATTAAGAGTAATTAAAGTTCATGCTTTGGATTAAATCTTTTCATATCATTTTTATGGTTACCTGGTTTGCAGGCTTATTTTATCTTCCAAGATTGTTTGTCTACCACTCAATGGCCGTTGATAAAATTAGTATTGATAGGTTTATTATTATGGAAAGAAAGCTTTTGTATGGAATTATGACGCCAGGCGGAATACTTACAATTGCTTTTGGTTTTTGGTTGATGTTTCAATATAACTATTCAGGGATATGGTTGTATCTTAAAATACTCTGCGTATTTATCTTAAGTGTTTATCATTTGTATTGTTTTAAATATTTTTTCGCTTTTAAGGAAAATAAAAATAAACATAGTCATATTTTTTTTAGGTGGTTTAATGAATTGCCTGTAGCATTTCTTATTATTATTATTTTATTAGTGGTATTCAAACCTTTATGAAAAACATCTTAATTTCTGGGTCATTAGCGTATGACTCCATCATGGTCTTCCAGGATTATTTTAAAAATCATATTCTGCCAGATCAAATCCATAAACTAAGTGTTTCTTTTTTCGTTCCTGAACTTAAAAGAAATTTTGGTGGAACAGCAGGGAATATTGCCTATAATTTATCTTTGCTTAATTCAAGCGCAATTATAATGGCAACCGTTGGGGAGGATTTCAGCGCTTATGAAAAACGATTAAGTAAATTTGATATTGTGCAAGATTACATCAAAGTAGTTTCGGAAAGTTTAACTGCTCAAGCCTATATCACTACCGACCTAGACGACAATCAAATTACAGCTTTTCATCCAGGTGCGATGATGGAATCACACCAAAACAGTATTTCAAGTGTTACAGAAAAAGTTGATTTAGCAATAATTGCGCCATCAGGAAAAGAGGGAATGATAAAACATGCTCAAGAATGTTCTGAAAAAAAAATCCCTTTTATTTTTGATCCAGGTCAAGGCCTTCCGATGTTCGATAAAATTGAATTAAATGCCTTTATAGACCAAGCTACTTATATAGCTGTCAATGATTATGAAGCTGAGCTACTTATGAAAGTTTCAGGTCTGAGTATCAGCGAAATTCAAAAAAAAGTTGAAGCTTTTATCATTACAAAGGGGGCACATGGCTCTGAAATTTATTGTGACAATAAGATTACTATTGCGCCAATAAAAGCAGAATCCACTATAGATCCAACTGGATGTGGTGACGCTTATCGAGCGGGTTTGCTTTATGGTATTTCAAATAAATTTAGTTGGGAAGATACAGGGAAACTTGCCTCAGTTATGGGAAGCATAAAAATTAAAACACAAGGTGGGCAGAACCATAACCCTTCACTTCCAGAAATCGAAGAGTTATTTGGTAAAAAACTAATTTAAATCTTTTTTATTAATTTCAACCGAAAAAGTATTATTGCCCTCTACACACAAAGCCGTAAGTGTTTTTCCCCATACACATGCCGAATCAATTGAAGTGCCATATTGATGATTAAAAATCTCTATTGCTGACCAATGTCCTGAAATTATTTTTTTATCTCTTTTAAATTTAGACTTAAAACTAAACCACGGCTTTAAGTGTGCTGGGAGATTATTCAAGGTTCCATTGTATGTAAAATCTAGTGATTGATCTTTATTTAGGCAGCGCATACGCGTGAATGCATTTATAGAAAATCTTATTTTTTCCTGACTACTTAACTCTTCTCTCCATATATTGGGTGTATTTCCATACATATTTTTAAAAAAATTCTCTGGATCAGACTGCATTTGCAAACACGTATCATTAGCATTTTTATAAGCACCCTCAACTGACCAACTTGGGTGTATGCCAGCATGAACGAGAGTAGCTTTTTCGTCTAAAAACATTAATGGCCAGGTTAAAACCCAGTCAACTAATTTATTTATTTCTTTAGATTTAAGCAAAGAATTTAACGTATCTGTTTTATTAAGGCTTCTTTGATTAAAAGAAATCGCTAAAAAATGCAGATCATGATTGCCTAAGACAAATTTGATATTTCTTTGATTTTCGTAACACCAGGAAAGCGTTTCTAGTGAAAATTTACCTCGATTTACAATATCGCCAACAAACCAAAGCTCATCCTTAGTTGAATCAAATGGTATTTTTTCTATTAAATCTAGAAGCGAGTAATAGCAACCTTGAACATCACCAATAGCGTAGGTTGCCATTTAGATTCTTAGTGCCTTACAAACTGCCACCTGATGAATTTGCCATCCAAACTACGGCTGCAGCAACTTCTGCGTCTGAAAGGGATGTATTACCCCCTTTAGCAGGCATGACTCCAATACCCTTTATTGCATTGTTTACAAGCATTTCTTTGCCTTGAGCGATTCTTGGTGCCCACTGTTCTTTATCTCCAATCTTAGGTGAATTCATCATTCCGCTTGAATGACACAGCGCGCAATTCTTTTGTGCAATTTTTTCTCCTGATATGCTGCCGCTATCCCCAGTTTTCTCTGGAGTTGCCTGAGCCACCTTAACTTCTGCTACTGGTTTTACATCAGCCTCAGCCACCCTTTCCTCGACCACTGTATTCTCAACTACCTTTGGTGTAGGTTCAGGGCTATCTTTTTTTGTCGCTGCCACAATAACAACCATTGCAAAAATAAAGCTACCTACAACAACGCCCACAGTTTCTAGAATACTTTTTAAATGACTGTTTTCTTTACTCATAAAAACCCTCTCTTACTAAATTAAAAGTTAAATAAAAATAAATTTATAGTAGTGATCGACTAAAAAAGCCGTAAATATTAAACTCAGATATAAAATCGAATAATTAAATATTTTTTTTGATAGTTTATCAGAATAATTCCTGTACAACACAACAACATAATAAAGAAATATTGCATTTAATATTGTTGCAAAAAATAAATAAATAAGCCCTGCCATCCCAATACTAAAAGGCATCATAGTAACTATTGCCAAAATTATTGTATATAAGACAATATGTAATAAGGTGAATTTTTCACCATGCGTTACAGGTAACATAGGTATACCAACTTTGGCATACTCTTCTCTTCTATATAAGGCTAAAGCCCAAAAATGGGGTGGTGTCCAACAGAATATTATTAGGAAAAGTATCCACGCTTCTGGTGACAGTTGATTGTTGACTGCAGCCCAACCTAATACAGGTGGCATTGCTCCAGAAGCTCCACCAATAACAATGTTCATAGGAGTGGCAGGTTTTAAGAATACTGTATAAATGGCTGCGTAAGCAAAAAAAGTAATTAATGTTAGCCACATTGTGAGAAAATTTACAAAGAAGAAAAGGACAGCTAATCCGGTGAGACCGACTATGGATGCCAAAATGAATGTTTCTTGCTGAGAAATTTTACCTGTACCTAGGGGTCTAGCTCGAGTCCTAGCCATTTTCACATCTATGCTTTCTTCAATCAGGCAATTGAATGCTGCCGCAGCGGCCGCCACAAAACCTATTCCTAAAATGCCTGAAAATAAGATATCCCATGGAACCATTCCAGGTGTACTTAAAAACATCCCGATAACTGCTGTAAAAACAATGAGTAAGTTAACTCTCAATTTACATAAAATCAAAAAGCTTTTTATCTTTTTTCCGTTTATTTGAAAACTTCTATTTTCAAGTGTTTTAGTCATACATTGGTGTAATTCTTGAATTAATAATCACCGTTATTATAACCAATAAAGCAGCGCCGAGGTTATGCATTGTTGCTAGGGCTAATGGCAGATGGAGTAGTAAAGTTAATATACCAATAATAAGCTGAAAACCTATAACGATTACAAGGAGGTTTCTATATAAATTACATGACTTCAACTTAGTCAACAAATAAATAATGTATAAAAAATAGGAGACAAAGATAAAAGCCCCCACTCTATGCACCCATTGGATTGCTTGAAGTGCCTGAAGGGTTAAAGCTTCCCCTTCGGAAGTTAAACCCAATTCTCGCCAGAGAGAGAAGCCATTACTAAAATCCATTGGTGGTATTAGCTCCCCATGGCATGTTGGGAAATCAGTGCAAGCAAGTGCTGCATAATTTGTACTTGTCCAGCCTCCTAGAAAAATTTGAAAGAATAAAACTACCAAAGAAAATCGGATTAATTTTTTGGAGGTAGGATTTAAACTAATTAATGTATCACTTACTGTACCCCAATGACGATGTGCAATATAAGTCAATAATCCTAATGTTGTCATACCTCCAAGCAAATGCAATGAGACTATGATCGGCATTAAAAGCTCTGTTACCGTCCACATACCCAACATCCCCTGTGCAATCACAAGCCCCAATAACCCATAAACAAGTGATGGTTTTACCTTAATCTCATCTTTGTTCCTATACGCTAAGAAAGCTAAAGATAAAATTATAAAACCTAGAATAGTTGCTATATATCGATGAATCATTTCAATCCACGCTTTTTTATTATCAATATTACTTTCAGGATAATTAGCTTGAGCTTTTTCGATCGCTGCTTCGCTCTCCGGGACCGTTAAGGTTCCATAACAACCTGGCCAATCAGGGCAACCAAGACCTGCATCTGTCAACCTTACATACGCACCAAATACAACAACACACAAGGCAAGTATTGTAGCGCCAAGTACTAAATTTTTGAACCAAACCATATAAATCCCCTCATTAAATAAGTGCATATCCAGTTATAATAAGTATTCTAAAAATAATAATAAAATTTCAATTGAAAAAAAATAAAATCATATCAATATTGTTAATTACTTTTGTTGCTATCCTTTTATTTGTAAGTCTGCAAGACCCTTCTATCAAAGGTCTTAATATGACCACAATTAATGGCGAGACAATTACTTCAGATCAGCTGCTGGGTAAAGTCACACTTATTAATTTTTGGGCTACTGATTGCCCAGGTTGTATCAATGAAATGCCTGACCTAGTTAAAACCTATAATCAATATAAAGATCAAGGCTTGGAGGTCATTGCTGTGGCAATGTTCTATGATCCCCCAAGTCGTGTTATTAGCTTTACTAAAAACAATAATCTTCCATTTCCCGTCGTACTCGATAGTAATAAAGAAATTATGAGTAAGTTTAACAATATCAAGCTCACCCCAACGTCAATCGTTCTTGATAAAAATGGCTATGTGATAAACACCATTGTTGGGGAAATTGATTTTAACGAATTTAATAAAACCCTTACAAAATTTCTAAATTAATTTACTTCTGATTTTTAATAAGTCTCTCAATATCCTTAATAGTTCCCATAGGATTAGCATCTGACTTATATTTCATCATCAAAAAGCCAAATGGGTCAATCAAGTACGTCCCACGCCTATCAAATCTCGGATAATCTTCAAATTTTTTAATAAGCCCTTCATAGCTTTTACTTTTAGGATCAATATATTTCTGTCCATTAAATACATCAGAAAATTTTTCCCAAGACTGAACTTTCCTTGAAACCAAAAGGCGGTCAACCTGATCCCTATCCTTCCCCAAGGCAAGTCTAATTTGCCTTACTTGATATAATTTGTCTTCACAAAATTGATTGCATTCTGAATCGACAAAAAAAACCAATGTCCATTTCTCATTTATTGATGAGATTGCACCATTCTTAATATCGTAAACTTCCAATTCTCCCAATGGGATAACTGGGGAAATAATTTCTCCCTTCTGAGTGCCTCCATCTTCTTTTTTAAAGTCAGTAAAGAATACTAAGTACCAACTTACTAAAATAGGTATCATAAATATTGAAGCGACCCCTAAAAGGACCAGCCTCGCCCTTAACTTTTTATTTACCATTTGATTTCCTTGTCAGACTAAGTCTTATGAAAATAATTAATAGAGTAATGGCAAATGCAAACCATTGAAAAGCATAACCATAATTTTTTTGTGAGTCGGGTGCTGGTAATTTAAAAATTCCATATAACTCCTTATCAATAATTGGATCTAAATAGATCATATAAGGCATTACATTTGCTGAAAAAAAATAGTTTAACTCTAATATATCAAGCCTTTGAAACCTAAAAATTTGCGAATTGAGCGTCTCAATATTGTTTTTACCTAACTTTATTCCACTTACCGGAAAACCTGCGACATGACCCAAAAGCAACCTTTCTCCAACAATCTCATTAATAATAGGTAGCATCTCTCGGTTTTTTAAGTTTGGGTGCCAGCCTCTATTAACCAACACTATAGAGTCTGAGCCTTTAATTTTAAAGGGCGTGATAATATTAAAGCCAGCAATTTGATTAAATATTTGATTATCTAGGATAATATTTTGTTTATTTATAAAAGAGCCCTTAAACTCAACTTTTCTCCACAAAAGGCTTGATTTTTCATCAAGCACATTAAATTTATCAAGAACGATAGGTGCTTCTTGTTGTCTATCGGTATAATTTGTATTTATATTATTCTTTTGATCGGCTCTATCAATTTGCCAGAATCCTAAGATAATAAATCCACAGAATGTTATTACAAACATTGATGTAGGAAATAGTTTAAATTTAAATTTATAGTTTTTTAAAAGCACATTTATCCTTGGGAGATTATTTTGGAAGCCGCATCTATATATAAATACATCGTTATTCTTCTTCTTGTATTAATTTTACTTTCCCTTACAAAAGGTTTACATTTCTTAATTAAGGATGACGATAAATCTTTTAATATGGTCAAGTCTTTAACCGTAAGAATTGTCTTATCTATTTTATTATTTATCTTATTGTTTTTTGGCTTTTACATGGGCTGGTTATCCCCAAACCATACATAAAAAAAGGCTATCTACTGATAACCTTTTTTTTCAATTGCCTCTTAAATCCAATATACGAAAATAAATAAACCAAGCCACACTACATCAACAAAGTGCCAGTACCAGGCAACTGCTTCAAATGCAAAATGATCTTTTTTGCTAAAATGTCCTTTTAGTGATCTGTACAAAATAATAGCTAACATTAATGCGCCCATACTTACATGGAAACCATGGAACCCAGTCAACAAATAAAATGTTGATCCGTAAATCCCACCTTTCAATGTTAAATCAAGCGCTTGATGAGCATGAACGTACTCATAAATTTGAAATCCTAGAAAAACAATACCTAAAAGTACTGTCGCAGCTAACCATGTACAAAGTTGTTTATTATTATTTTTTTGTAACGCCCAGTGAGCTAATGTGACCGTTACGCCACTTGATAAAAGCAATGTTGTATTTAGTGCAGGAACCCCGAATGCTGGTATCACACCAGTGTATTCAGTGTACCTTGATGGATCTGGCATTACATTCATAGGCCACGCAGCTTGAAATGCTGGCCATAAAAATTCATGGGTTCCATTATGACCTCCATTACCTTCTCCACTTAACCAGGGAATAGAGAACTCTCTTGCGTAATATAAAGCCCCAAAAAATGCTGCAAAGAACATGACCTCAGAGACGATAAACCAACCCATACCCATCCTGAAACTCACGTCAACCTGCTTACTGTATTTTCCAGCTAGACTTTCTTTTATAACATCTTTGAACCAGCCATAAAACATGTAGGTTACTAAAGCTAGGCCAACAAAAAGTATATGCTTACCAAAACTTCCATCGTTAAACCAAACAGCACCCCCTAAAAAGGTGGTAAAAATCGCCAATGTTGCAATTATTGGCCACTTACTGCCATCTGGTACATAGTAAACCTCTTGAGATGCCATAATTTTTTCCTGTTTTTGTTTATTAAATAATTTATTAGTTAACTGCTACTTTTTTTGCCCTAAAAAATGTGTAAGACAAGGTTAAAGCAGTAACATCCTCTGGTAAATCTTTATCAACTTCAAACCTTACAACCATTTCTTTTACTTCACCAGGTTTTAGTAATTGGTTTATAAAACAAAAGCATTCAGCTTTTTTAAAATATAATGATGCAATCTGAGGGGAGACACTTGGTATGGCCTGTCCTGTCACATTCCCATTATATAAATTCTCAACAACATATGTCGCTTCATAAAATTTGCCTGGGTGCACTTTCATCGTCTTAACATTTGATTTCAATTTCCAAGGCAGATCACCATTAATATTTGAATCAAACCTTATTTTCACAATACGATCAGTTTTATATTCTTCTTTTACTTCACTTTCTACAACACGAATTGTTTTGCCATTTAACCCAGTAATTTTACAAAAAACGTCATACAAAGGGACCATAGCATAACCAAAACCAAACATAAGCACTGTTACTATAAACAGCGTGATGACCGTTTTTTTTGTTCCCTTATTAGTCATTAATAGCAAACACTAAAACAAATAAGCCATAAAAAGAACAGGCCATTACCCCTAGGATAATGGCTAGTCGCTTATTTTTTTTATTAATCTTTGCCTTCGTATTAGACGATTTCATTAACCGTTTTCAAGCATTTCTTTTCTAATTTTAGGCGGTGTTTCAAAGGTATGGAAAGGTGCTGGTGAAGGTACTGTCCATTCAAGACCTCTTGCTCCCTCCCAAGATTTTGCTTTCGATTTTTTACCCCCCAATGCACATTTAATAACAATGTAGACAAATAGTAGCTGTGTGAGGCCATAAGCAAAGCCGCCGATACTTGATATCATATTAAAGTCAGCAAACTGGATATTGTAATCCGGTATTCTTCTTGGCATACCTGCGAGCCCTAAGAAGTGCTGAGGGAAGAAAAGGACATTAGCTGCTATGGTAGAAAGCCAAAAATGTATTTTCCCTAGTCTTTCGTCATACATATACCCGGTCCATTTTGGTAACCAATAGTAGACTGCTGCCATCAAAGCAAACACAGCTCCTGTGAGTAAAACATAATGAAAGTGAGCTACAACAAAATATGTATCGTGATACTGAAAATCAACTGGAGTGATGCCAAGCATCAAGCCTGAAAACCCACCAATAGTGAATAAAATTACGAAAGCTATTGCAAAGAGCATAGGTGTCTCAAAAGTCATTGCCCCTTTCCACATCGTTGCAACCCAATTAAACACTTTCACTCCTGTGGGAACAGCAATTAACATTGTTGCATACATAAAGAACAACTCTCCTTTAATTGGGAGACCAACAGTAAACATATGATGCGCCCAAACAAAGAATGAAAGAATTGCTATCGAGGCTGTCGCATAAACCATTGAGGCATAACCAAATAATGGTTTTCTTGAGAATGTTGGGATAATTGAAGAAACTATTCCAAAAGCTGGTAATGCTAGGATATATACCTCAGGGTGTCCAAAGAACCAGAAAATATGTTGAAACAGTACAGGATCTCCACCCCCTGCAGCGTTAAAGAAACTCGTTCCAAAGTATTTATCTGTAAGAAGCATTGTTACTGCCCCTGCTAAAACTGGTAACGAAGCAATTAGTAGGAATGATGTAATCACCCATGTCCAAACAAATAGAGGCATTTGCATCAATGACATACCAGGTGCTCTCATATTAAATACTGTTGCAATAATATTAATGGCCCCCATTATTGATGAGATGCCTAAAAAGTGAATAGCAAATATAAGAAATGGGAAAGCTTCTCCTGTTTGAAGTACCAATGGTGGATACATTGTCCATCCACCTGCAGGTCCCCCGCCTTGCATAAATATTGTGCTTAAGAGCAACGCAAATGCAAATGGGAGAATCCAAAAGCTCATATTATTCATTCTAGGTAGAGCCATATCTGGTGCACCAATCATCAAAGGTATCATCCAGTTTGCGAGGCCTACGCCTGCCGGCATAACGGCACCAAAAATCATCACTAACGCATGAATGGTGACCATAGAATTATAAAACTGAGGATCCACAAATTGTAATCCAGGTTGGAATAATTCAGCGCGAATAATCATAGCCATACCTCCACCAACAAAAAACATTGTAAGCGCAAATATCAAATAAAGCGTACCTATGTCCTTATGGTTAGTCGAGAAAAACCAACGTTTCAATCCGGTTGGCTTGTGATCATGATCATGATGTGTGTCTTGTGCTAATGTACTCATAATTGCTTCCTAAATTAAAATTTTAAAGATTATTTTGTTTGATTCTTTCTTGCTTCAGCTACTTCTTTTGGTTGAATAAGGTCACCCGTATTATTTCCCCATGCATTTCTCTCATATGTCGTAACGGTTGCAATTTCAACATCAGAGAGTTGGTCGCCAAATTTTGGCATCAAATTTTTACCATAAATGATTCTGTACAGGTGCTCAAGCGTATTTTCTTTTTTTAAAGCAATTTCACTTCCAGCCAAGGCAGGAAAAGCGCCTGGTACACCTTGACCATTGGCTTGGTGGCACATCAAGCATTGTTTTTTATATACTTTCTCGCCTTCTGCCATCGACTCGTCCATCGTTAAGGTTTTATTTTGTGATTCTAATGCAGCAAGTTTTAACGCTTTTTTATCATCAATCCATGCTTCATAATCTTCCATTGACACCGCTTTCACAACAATAGGCATGTAGCCATGTCCTTTACCGCATATTTCAGTACAGTTACCGCGGTAGGTACCAGCTTTCTCAATGATTGCCCAGTTATCATTAATAAATCCGGGAATGGCATCACGTTTCCAACCAAGATCAGGAACCCACCACGCGTGGATGACATCCTCAGCCGTTGTTAAAATTCTTAATTTTGTATTAATTGGTACAACAAGTGGTTCATCAACATCTAGAAGATAATTTTCATGTTCCATTGGATTTAGTCCAGAGTCTCTTTGTCCGACTTCCTGGCTTTTTGTATCTAAGGAGCTGTAGAGCGTAATATCTTCATCAAGGTAGTCATATTTCCATTTCCACTGAATACCTGTGGCCTTAATGGTTATCTTTGCTTCGGAAGTATCGTCCATTTTTATAAGTAACTTTGTTGCTGGAATGGCCAGCGCAATAATTATTACTGTCGGAACGATCGTCCATATGATTTCAACGGTTGTGCTATGAGAAAATTTAGACGCCTTAACTCCCTTAGATTTTCTATGGTGAAAAATTGACCAAAACATAACGCTAAACACCAAAATTCCAATAATAGTTACGACCCACAGAGTCACCATGTGCATGTCATAAATTTCTCTACTGATGGGAGTAACTCCCTTGGTCAAATTCAGATCCCAATCAGCTATAGCTGAGATAGGGAGCAGAAGTATAAGGGCAAGAAACTTTTGATAAACTGATTTCAATTTGAATTACCTTTAAATTAAATTAATAAATATTCATAAAACTGTATTGCTCAAAATTAATGACCCAATAGTAGCCATATAAATTCAAACAAAATAAATAATATGGGAAATATTAACTCAGATTTTTTCTGATTATGTTAACAAATTGTAACAATTTTATCAGCAAAAAAAAAGTATTTCAATTACCAAATACATTTTATTTAGTCTTTTTCTTCAATTAATTTGATTCTTTTCGTTGTAAGAGGTGAATAAATTAAATATAAACCCCTCTATGAAAGCTTCTTTAATAGATCAAATAATTCTTTTCTGTTCTCCTCATTAACCTTTCTTCCAATAAAAGTTTTTTTACCTGATCTTGATATATAAATCTCTGAATGCTTTAAATTGGTTGGAGGAGTAAAATAAAATTTCGCCCACTCTTTAACAAATTTAATAGTATTAATTTTCTTTCCTTCGACGAATGAGATTTCTATTTCTGTTGGACTTATAGTGATCTTCTCATAAAATGTGCTCTTTAAAGCCGTTATGTATAATGCGTACCCTAAAAATATTGTTTCGATACCATAAAATGGAATTGCCAAATAAAGATTTATATAACTTAAAACAATCGCAATGATTAGGACTAAAATAACAAAACAAAAATATATTTTTTTAATTAAAGACCATGACATTGCAGGATTAGGTCGAATAATGATCTCATGTGTCTCTGGTTTAATTGGTTTATGTTCAATCATGATTAAATTTTTAACTATTATTGGTGCCGAGAGAGAGAATCGAACTCTCACGCTGTTGCCAGCGCGGGATTTTGAATCCCGTGCGTCTACCAGTTCCGCCATCCCGGCTAAAAGCCGTAAGTATATCAACCAATGACGCTTATGGAAATCGATGATTTTGATTACGAACTCCCTACAAACTTAATTGCTCAGCAACCTCCAAAAGTTCGTGGTGATAGCAAATTACTAATTGTAAATCCAAACAAAAATAGCAACATAGATAGTCATTGTAAAAATTTTTATGACTATCTATCTCCCAATGATCTTCTAATATTTAATGATACCAAAGTAATTAAGGCTAGATTATTTGGAGAAAAAGCTACGGGAGGGAAGGTTGAGCTTTTAATAGAAAACATCATAAGTTCTAATCATGCACTTGCAATGATTAGAACTTCAAAAAAAGTACAAATTGGCCTAAAAATATTTATTACTAAATCTATTTTTTTGGAAGTAATAGAACTTAATGAAAAATTATTCCAAGTTAAATTATTTGAATCAAACTTCACAAGCTTGCTTGAGGAGTTTGGTCATGTCCCATTACCTCCTTATATAGATAGGAAAGATGAAGCAGGGGATTTAGAAAGATACCAAACTACGTTTGCTAAGAATTTAGGTGCAGTCGCAGCGCCAACGGCTGGGCTCCACTTCACAGAAAATGATTTCTTAAGATTTAAACGACATAAAATTAAATATAACTTTTTAACCCTTCATGTAGGTTCTGGAACATTCCAACCTGTCAAAACTAAAAATATTTTTGATCATCAAATGCATTATGAATATTTTAATATTTCTGAACAGCTAAAAGACCAAATTCTAAAAACTAAGGGGGTAGGGGGACGTATTATTGCGATTGGAACAACGTGCATGCGAGCACTTGAAGCTTCATTTATTGATAATGAAATTAGAACTGGCAATCAAAAAACTAATATATTTATAACTCCTGGATATCAATTTAATATTGTTGACAGTTTATTCACTAATTTTCACCTTCCAAAAAGCACACTTCTTATGCTAGTGTCTGCTTTTGCTGGCTATGAATTTACAAAAAAAATATATAATCATGCTATTAATAATAAATACCGGTTCTTTAGCTATGGTGATGCCATATTTATTGAACAAAAAAAGCTTAAAGTAGACTTATAAATATAATTTAAATTAAACTGGATATAAATAAAATGAAAAAAACGTTGCTCATATTGTTAACAACCATCACAGTCTTTGTAGGAAATTTAAATGCTGAGATTAAAGAGCAAGCAGAGCTTGTTTTTAAGATTCCCCTTAAAAAAGAACCAACCACGAGACCCCAAACGCTCGCCTACATTCCAGTAGAAAAAAAATATTACATAGCTGATGGTGGGTTAGCGCCTATGGGCTCTAATAGCCAGGCGCCAATATCGAAATCTTTGATACATACTTATGATGAAAAGGGTAACTATATTGAATCAACCCGCTCAGGATTTGATAACCGATCAATTTATTTCAACACCAAAAAAGCTGAACTGGAAACCATTACATACAATGTATCAGCTCAAGCCGGATTTGCTCCTATGACGGGAATCTATACTTTAGAGCTTGATGATGAGGGTTTATTGACAGGCAAGTCAAACGATATCATTAATACAGTTTTTGCTTTTGAAACCTCTGGCACAATGCCATCTTTTGACGGAAAAAATAATCTATATTTCGCTAAACAAGAAAAATCTAACAAAGTCGTCGTAGTTGATGCACAAGAATTCACCGCTAAAAAAACAATAGAACTTGATTTTAAAACACCTGAAGTTCAACACCACGATGTTGCAAGTCATTTTATTGCTTTCACAGACGTTAAAGATAACGAGTTAATTTTACTTGATGTAGAAAATAAACGATTTTTAGTTTATGACACCGAAGGGAAATACAAAGGAGAAAGCAAGTTGCCCAAAGATTTGAAGTTACGTTCAAAAAATTATTTTAATGGGCTAGGCTACACACTTAACGGATATTACTTTGTTTATATTGATTCAGAAGGTGAATTTGGCACTTACCATGCATACAAAGTGCTGGACTAACTAGTTCCTGAGTTTATCTAACAACACATCACGATTAATTATTGTTGAGTCTTGTTCACTTCTCTTTTTATATTCATATTTGTTCTCAGATATGGTTTTATCGCCCACAGTGACCCTGTGAGGTATGCCGATTAAATCGGCTTCACTAAACATCACTCCAGGGCGCAGGCCTCTGTCGTCTAACAAGACATCAAAGCCTTGTTTAATTAAGTCATCATAAAGTTTATCTGCGTAGCTTCTCACTTCCTCATTTTTATCATATCCAATTGGCGTAATGATCACTTCAAAAGGTGCAATAGATGAAGGAAAGATGATGCCGTTCTCATCGTGGCTTTGCTCAATTGTCGCTGCTATAATTCTTGAGACACCAATCCCATAACAACCCATAATAACTGGTTGTGATGTCCCATCCTCTGCGATAAAGTTAGCAGACATTTTTTTGGAATATTTTGTCCCTAATTGAAAGATATGTCCAACTTCAATTCCCCGACATGTTTTAAATTTATCAATATTTGGATTATCTTTTGCTAATTCGATATTCGCAGCATAATCAGAATGTTCATCATAGACAAGAACGTCTTCGCCAGACTCTGCTAAAACATGAAACTCGTGAGATGCATCACCTCCGATAGCTCCATTATCTGCTGATACAGCTCTAAACTTTAATCCTATCCGGTTAAATATGTTCTCATATGCTTTAAACATTTTTTGATAGGTTTCTTTGAGGCAATCAAAATTAGTATGGAATGAATATGAATCTTTCATTAAAAATTCTCTTGCTCTCATAACACCAAATCTTGGTCTTATCTCATCTCTAAATTTCATTTGAATTTGGTAAAAATTGATAGGTAGTTGTTTATAACTATTGATTTCTTTCCTTATAATGTCTGTTATCACTTCTTCATGTGTAGGTCCAAAACAAAACTCTTTCTCATGCCTGTCTTTAATTTTTAACATTTGTGGGCCAAACTCTTCCCAACGTTCCGACTCCTTCCATAAGTCAGCGGGCTGAATTGCAGGCATTAAAAGCTCAATACAATCTGCCTTATTCAGCTCATCCCTTATGATCATTTCGATTTTTTTTAATACTCTAAGGCCTAAGGGCATAATTGTATAAAGACCAGATCCAAGCAATCGAATCATACCCGCCCTCACTAGTAACTGATGACTTAAAAGTTCCGCCTCTGCCGGAGATTCTTTTCTTGTTGCAATATAAAATTTTGATGCTCGCATTTTTTAATTATTTTCCTTCATTTCATCACTTAATAATGATTGGATATCATGCCATAACTTCTTCTTCTTATCAGGATTTACCAACATTTCATCTAGAGATGGCAATGATTTAATACTTGCATCGAAATCATTTAACTCCATTGGGTAATTACTCCCTAACAAGAATATGTGAAGTATTGAGTTCTTCTTTAATACTGCATCAACCTCCCCTTCTTCTATATTTCTTAAGTATTTTGAATTTTCTGAAATGGAATTTATATAAATATGAACATTCTTAAATAATTCTTTTTCATCAGTTCTTAACTTATCAAGCTCAGGGACCATGATAGACATATTTAATTCTTTAAAAAAATATAAGCCTATGTTAAATGAAGCATACTTAATTTTTTTTTGCCTTATTTTATTCAGCCAAATTGGAAGTAAATTTAGTTCCTCATATGCAACTTTTTTATCTATCATAATTATTTATAAGCTTAAAGCCATTAAAATCGCATCTTCATTTCCATCCGATGTCTTGTAATAGTTAGGTCGAATTCCAACCTCATTGAAACCTTTTTTTTCATATAGTAGGATAGCATTTTTATTTGATCTCCTAACCTCTAAAAATAGATTCGATGTTTTTCTTTCTATACATTTTTTGATTAGGTGGCTAATCATTGTTTTACCAAAACCTTGCCTATGAAGATGTTTACTGACAGTGATATTTAAGAGTTCGCATTCATCAGATGCAAAGCTTGCAATATAATACCCCGTAATTAATTCGTCATTTTTTAACACTTGAAATAGATTGCCAGCACTTATAGAATCAAGAAAATTTGTTTTTGACCATGGAGAAATATGGCAATCCGCTTCAATCGAAACAATTTTTTTAATATCACTCAACTCTACATTTTTAAAGTTAGTTTTTTGTTTCTTTGTCTTTAAGATCAATTTTTCTTTCACTGATAGTTTTTGCAACCTTATTCCTAATGTAAATTGGCGCAGCATTTTTAAGATTAAAATTATCATCTAGTCTTTTGGTGCCTAATTGAGCAATTGCGCCAGCTAAAGGGTATTCATTTTCATCAATTATAATTTTTTGGGCTTGGTATTTCTCAATAAGAATTTTTTTATATTCAAAAACACCTGACCCAACGATAACTCCCTCCTCACACTTTAGATTAGGTAAATTGCTTGGCTCAAAAACACCGCAATCAATAATTGAAATAAACTCACCATTAACTCTCTTATATGCACCCATATAGACTTCTCCCATCCGAGCATCTACGCAGGGTATAACGACATCTTTATCTACTTTTTTTGCTATGGCCTCTAGATTATTAATACCTACAATAGGTAAATTATGGGCATATGCAATACCGTATGCCACCCCCGCAGCAATTCTAACTCCTGTAAATGCACCAGGACCTGCACCAAAGGTTACACCGCTAAGGCTACTAAAATTAATATCACTTTTATCCATTAAATTTTTTAGTAAAGGTATGATATTTTCAGAATGTTTTTTATCGGATGAATATGACTCCTCTATTAGAGTGTCATCTTTTAGCAAAGCAATAGATAAAAGCTGACTAGAAGTATCGATTGATAAAATGTTCATTCTAACTCTTCCAAAAAATTGATAACGGCAGATTCGTTCCTTGTTCTTTTGAAAGCAGGAAGGCTTTTCCAAATCTTAATACCGTATGACTTTTCAATAAGTCTTTTATCACAAATCACCATAACTCCTTTATCGTGATCATCCCTAATAAGCCTACCCACCCCTTGCTTAAGTTTAATAATCGCTTCAGGTAATTGCATTGACATGAATGCATTTATCCCCTCATCAGATAATAATTTAATTTTAGATTCAAAGACAGGATCTCCTGGAGATTGAAAGGGTAGCTTATCAATTATAACCAAACTTAATGCTGGCCCCCTTACATCGATACCCTCCCAAAAACTTAATGACCCAATTAAAACTGCATTTCCGTGTTTTTTGAATTGATGTAATAGATCACTTTTAGGTCCTTCACCTTGAGTAATTACTGGGTAATCAATTTCATTTTTTTTGAGTTCATCTTTTAATAAAGCACCAATTTCTTGCATTGATTTTAAACTTGTAGCCAAAATGAATGCTCTTCCTTTTGATGCTTTTATAAGGGGGAGTACCTTTTTAACTAAAACTAAATTAAATAATTCATCTTTTGGATCAGGGATTTCTTTTGGCACATATAAGAATGCATTTTCATTATAATTAAATGGGCTCTGCAAATATTGGGTCTTTGCTTTTTCAAGTCCAAGTAATTTTGTAAAGTGGTCAAAGCTTCCGTTAATTGATAAAGTTGCCGAAGTAAATATCCACGCACTATCACTTTTCTTTTGAAATTTATTAAATTGCTCAGCGATACTTATCGGCGTTTCATTGAATTGAATTGTCCTAGCAAAAACCTCTAACCAATAAATATTATTTTGATTATCTTTTTTAAGCCACGAATCAAATTTTATATTTAGCTCAGTAGATCTTTCATACAACTTTTGAAATTCTGCATTCTCCTCAGAATGTTTTGATAAAGTAATTCCTAATAATGTTAATTTTTTAATTAATGACGAATAAGTTTCTTTGAAATTTTCATAGTCTTTAAGATTATTTATATTTAATCTGGTTGAGGTTGGGCTGATTATTTTCTTCAATTCAAAAATATTTTCTTGTAAGTCTTTAGATAAAGCATCTAAAATCTGGATAGTGTCTGGGTATTTTATTAACCCTTGTTGGCAGTCTTGGATTAAGTTAGATATTTGACTGGAAGAAATGAATTGGCCCAAGAAAAAAGATGCTACTAGAGGGACTTGGTGGGCCTCATCAAAAATAATAGTATTTGCCTTAGGGAGAATCTCCGATAATTCTTCATCTTTAAGGACAAAATCAGCAAAAAATAAATGATGATTTACGATTAGTACCTCTGACTCTAGTGCTTCTTTGCGTGCCTTTACAACAAAACACTCCTTATAAAATTCACAATCTTGACCTAAGCAATTTTCCTTTGTCGAGGTGACCATTGGCCATATAGTTGAAGTCTCTGGTATTTGACTTATTTCAGACACTTCACCTGAATCGGTATTATCTGAAAAAGCCTTTATCAAATGTAAATGTTTAGCATCCTCTTTGTTATAAAACATGCCCTCCTGGTTTGTATTTTCCATCCTTAGTTTACAAATATAGTTTCCTCTGCCCTTGAGGATGTTGACCTTCACGGATATCTTAAGAGCCTCTCTTATTTTAGGAATATCGTTAAAAAAAAGTTGATCTTGTAAGTTCTTCGTAGCGGTCGAAATAACAACCCTGCCTCCCTTTAAAAGTGCAGGGTATAAATATGCAAAGGTTTTACCAACACCCGTTCCAGCTTCTACGACTAACGAAGATTTATCCTCAATCGAATCACTAATTGATTTTGCCATTTCAACTTGCTCAGCCCTTACTTGGTAATTTTCAAGGGAATTATTTAATGGGCCATTGGGGCTAAAAAAATCGTCAGTTGTAGAATTTTGATGGTCAGGCATAGTTTTTTAAGATTAACTCACATGGAACTTAATTTCATAAATATATGTCACTTTAGTATAAATATAGAATCTGTCTCTTATACACATCTGACGCTGCCGACGAGCGATCTAGTGT
>OJIR01000029.1_pt1 | contig 48368 bp, 46 predicted proteins | sample 1595711 | NCBI WGS metagenome assembly OJIR01 (sample SAMN05416846, study PRJEB24817) | seawater metagenome | isolation source: Sea water | place: Canada:Atlantic | collected 2013-07
TATAGTGGCTATTACCTCAGCCTTCCAAGCTGATGACGCGGGTTCGATTCCCGCTATCCGCTCCAAATTTTTGTTTTTATTTTTTCTGAATACTTAGATTTTTCTGGAAATTAATTACATTTAAATCCAAAAAATATATTTCTATTGCATTGTTTCCTTGATGCTTTTGTATTTGCGCGTTATCGATATCAGTAAATTCCGAAAGCTGAATATATGTCTACCCCTGAATCAACTCGTGCAATTTCACAAGACCGAAAAAAAGGTAAAAATGTTTCTGCTTTAAGAGGACTTCTTCCATTTTTAAAGCCCTATAAAATTTTAGTTGCGACTGCACTTTTTATGCTAACATTTACAGCAGCCATATCTTTGATTTTACCTCTAGCAGTGCGTGGTGTTGTCGATGGCTTTAGTAAAGATTTAGATGTTTTAGATGACTATTTTATTTATGCAATTTTTGTAGCAGGGCTTTTGGCTGTAGGCTCGGCTGTAAGATATGCATTAGTTACTAAATTAGGTGAACGGGTAGTAGCTGATATAAGGCGAGCTGTTTATGATAAAATGATTGGTATGAGCCCAGCTTTTTATGAAAAAATTATGACTGGTGAAGTCCTTAGTCGAATAACCACTGACACAACATTAATACTATCAGTTATTGGATCATATCTATCCTATGCACTTCGTAATGCAATTATGTTTGTTGGAGGTTTAATTCTCTTATTTATTACTTCTGCTAAATTAACTGGATTGGTTTTACTAATTGTTCCATTTATATTAATTCCAATATTTGGTATTGGGCGAAGAGTTCGTGTACTAAGTAAAATTAATCAAGACAAAATTGCTGAAAGTTCTGGGAATGCATCTGAAAGCTTATTAGCATCCCAAACCGTTCAAGCATTTACTCACGAGGCTGTTTCACGCTCACTTTTTGCAAAGCTTACAGAAGAAGCATATGATGCTACACGCAAAAGGGTTACAATACGTGCACTTATGACTGCAATTGTAATATTTTTGATTTTTACAGGTGTAGTGGCAGTTATCTGGATAGGTGCAAGGGATGTAAAAGTTGGCAATATGACAGCTGGAGTTTTAGTTCAGTTTGTTATTTATGCCGTTTTGGTTGGATCATCTGTTACAGCATTTGCAGAATTTTGGGGTGAGATGCAAAGAGCTGCGGGAGCAACAGAACGTTTAATAGAATTATTAAACTCAGAAGATGTTGTAAAAGATCCTGAAAGACCTGATCAATTAGAATTGCCTGTAAAAGGTGGACTTGAATTTGAAAATTTAAGTTTTTACTATCCTTCTCGACCTAATACTGCTGCTTTGGATGGGTTTTCACTAAAAGTAAATCCTGGAGAAACAATTGCACTTGTTGGTCCTTCTGGTGCTGGCAAATCAACAATTTTCCAGCTTCTGATGAGATTTTTTGATCCAACATCTGGAAGTATTAAACTTGATGGAAAGCCGATTGTTTCTTTGAAAAGAGAAGAGTTTCGAAAACATTTATCAATAGTTACACAAGATCCTGTAATATTTGGAACATCTGCAATGGAGAATATTCGCTTTGGTAGACCTGAAGCCACTGATGAAGAAGTTATAAATGCGGCGAAGGCGGCCGCAGCACATAATTTTCTTGAAATATTACCAGATGGATATGAAAGTTTTGTTGGTGAGCAAGGTGTTATGTTATCTGGTGGCCAAAAGCAGAGATTGGCTATAGCGAGGGCAATATTGCGAGATGCACCTGTTTTGCTATTGGATGAAGCGACAAGCGCTTTGGATGCAGAAAGTGAATTTGCGGTTCAAAAGGCTGTCGAAGCTTTGGCTCGGACCCGAACAACTATTATTATTGCGCATAGATTAGCAACAGTTAAAAAAGCTGATAGAATAATTGTAGTTGATGAAGGAAAAATAGTGGCTCAAGGCACGCATAGTGAATTAGTTTCACAAGGTGGCCTATATGCAAGGTTAGCTAAATTACAATTTACAGATGAAAATAACTAAATTTTTCAAAAGTTTGAAATTATAACTTCTGTGCTTTATTGATATTTTAATAGATATTTTAAGAAAGTTGGTTATGGCTAAAAAATTTGCAAATCGCCTAGATTTTACTGATTTAGAAAATGAAATGCCAATAAGTGATCGTTGGGCTGCAAAAACAGTATATCAACGATTATGTCAAACCCGAGATATTCATGGTGAGAGGCCTGCAGTAAGCTTCCAACTAAAATCTGGAAATAAAGATAAAAATATTACTTTAAGTTATAATGAATTAACTGATCGTATAACCCAAACGGCAAATTTATTTCGTTCTTTAGGTATTGGGCCTAATGATGTTGTTGCCTATTTATTACCAACTAGCCATGAAACACTAATAACACTTATGGCTGGGATGACTGCTGGAATTGTAGCGCCAATTAATCCAACTCTCTCACCTGATCACATTAGTTCATTGCTTAAAGAAGTTAATGCAAAAGTCGTTGTAACATTGAAAGCTTTTCCAAAAACAGAATTAGCTCAATTAGCTCACACTGCAGTTAAAAATGCGAAATGTGTGGAAACAGTTTTAGAAATAGATCTTTTACCTCATGTAAGTTCGCCATTAAAATTCCTTATCCCATTTATTCGCCCAAAGGTTAATATTGAACATGATGCAAAAATTATTGAATTTGATTCAGAAGTTTCAAAACAAAATAAAAAGTTAGAGTTTTTAGAAAGTGATGAAGATCCATATTGTGCATATTTTCATACTGGTGGAACAACTGGTATGCCAAAAATTGTACAGCATCGTCATTCAGGAGCCTTATATAATGGTTGGTTGGGAGCAGAGATTTTAATGGATGAATTTGATGTAGTAATTTGTCCAATGCCACTTTTTCACGTTTTTGCTGCTTATCCAGCATGGCTCTGCGTAATGACAGCTGGCTCACATATAGTAATGCCAACACCAGCTGGATATCGCGGTGATGGTGTATTCAAAAATTTTTGGAAATTAGTGGAGCGATATAAAGGTACATTTGTAATAACTGTGCCAACTGCGGCTGCCGCATTAATGAATCATACAATTGATGCGGATATATCTACCCTTAAGAATATTTTTTGTGGATCTGCTCCAATGCCAACGAAGCTTTTTGAGAAATTCCAAAAAGAAACGGGTGTATCCATCATTGAAGGGTATGGTATGACTGAAGCAACATGTCTAGTTTCTTGCAATCCACCAGATGGAGAACGAAAAATTGGGTCTGTTGGTTTGCCTTTGCCTTTCACCGAAGTGAGGGTATTAGAAATAAGTCGTAAAGATGAAGTTTTAAAGGAGTGCAAAGATGGTGAGCCCGGTGAAGTTTGTGTATACAACCCAGGAATTAATATTGGTTTTACCTATACAGATCCAATTAAAAATAAGTCATTATTTATCGAAGACAAATTTTTAAGAACGGGGGATATTGGATATTTAGATGTTGATGGATATTTGTGGCTAACTGGAAGGGCAAAAGATGTAATAATGCGTGGAGGGCATAATATTGACCCTTTAATTATTGAGGAAGCTTTATCAGGTCATCCATCTGTCAGTTTAGTTGGTGCTATCGGGCAACCAGATATCTATTCTGGAGAATTACCTTGCGCTTATGTTGAACTTATAAGTGGTTCTGAAGTTACGGTTCAAGAATTAATGGATTACGCAAAAGAAAACGTATCAGATTATACTGCATGCCCAAAATATATTGAAGTTTTAGATCAACTCCCAAAAACAGCAATTGGAAAGGTTTTCAAACCAGAATTACGGTGTCTTTCCATAACAAGAATATTTAATGATGCTTTGTTAAAAAATAATATTGGTGCATTGGTGAGTGATGTTATTGAAGATAAAAAATTTGGATTAGTTGCTAAATTAGATAAGATTGATAAGCAGATCTCTGATCAGCTAATTAATAGTGTATTAGGTGATTTTATTACACCATGGATATGGAATGATGAATTTGAAAAAAATAAATAACAAATACTATTTTTTACCAGAAAACTTATCTTGCATTTCATCACGGGCATCATCTGTTATTTTTGCAAACATTACTTCTGGCACATTAAAAGTGTGACCAGGTTTTAACGTTTCTAAAGCCTGATTTATATCTGAAGGCCATATTTTAACAACATTCATTGCATTAGCCATAGTATCAGCTGCATCAGGTATAAATGGTTCAGACAGTGCAGCATAAAGTGGTATTAAGTTTAATGCAAAACGTACAATTGTTGCTGATGCAATTGGGTCTTCTTTAAATAATACCCATGGTGCAGCATCTTGTAAGTATTCATTTCCAATAGCCCATATAGCACGTAAATCCGAAGCAGACTTACGAACTTCCATCTTTTTCATATTTATTTCATATGAATTAATACGTTCTTTGAGTTGACTTATAACTGCTAATTCTCGAGGGCCATAGTCACCACCTTCTGGAACAATTTCCCCAAATTTAGATCGGCAAAATTTTGTGATACGAGAAACAAAATTCCCAAGTACATCAGCAAGATCTTTATTTACACCTTGTTGGAAACTATCCCATGTAAATTCAGAATCTGAACTTTCAGGTACATTAGATAATAGCCACCATCTCCAATAATCAGATGGCAAAATATCCAATGCTTGGTTCATGAAAACCCCTCGACCTTTGGATGTAGAAAATTGGCCCCCATCATAGTTTAAGTAATTAAAAGATTTTATAAAATCTACTAACTTCCAATTATCATCAGCACCCATAATAGTAGCTGGAAATGATAATGTGTGAAAAGGGACGTTATCTTTTCCCATGAATTGAACGTAGTTTACATCAGAGGCGCCTTTGTCAGTTCGCCACCATCTCTGCCATTCTTTTTCAGCTTTGCCGTTTAGAGCTGCCCACTCTGCAGTAGCTGCTATGTATTCAATTGGAGCATCAAACCATACGTAAAAAACTTTACCTTCCATTCCATGCCATTCAGCGGTACCTTTTTTTACAGGGACCCCCCAATCAAGATCACGAGTTATCCCTCTGTCTTGTAGGCCATCACCATCATGGAGCCATTTTTTTGCGATAGATGTTGTAAGTATTGGCCAATCAGATTTTTCTTTTATCCATAGATCTAATGCTTCACGCATTTTAGATTGTTTTAAATATAGGTGTTTAGTTTCCCTCACTTCTAAATCTTTTGAGCCAGAAATAGCGGATCGAGGATTAATTAAATCTGTAGGTTCTAATTGCTTTGTACAGTTTTCACATTGATCACCGCGTGCATCAGCGGAGCCGCAATTTGGACACTCACCTTCTATGTAGCGATCTGGTAAGTACCTTTTGTCAGCATTTGAATAAACTTGTTTTTCACTTATTTCTTCAATGAGGCCTTTTTCTGCTAATTTACCAGCAAAATACTGGGTTAGCTGATGGTTCTGTTTGCTTGAAGAACGACCAAAATGATCAAATGATAGCCGAAATCCTCGTGCTAATTCGTATTGAACAGTATGCATTTCAGAACAATATTCTGATACATTTTTTCCAGCTTTTGCTGCTGCTAGTTCAGCGGGTGTACCATGCTCATCTGTTGCACATACAAACATCACTTCATGGCCTTTTGCTCGACAAAATCTCGCATATACGTCAGATGGTAGTTGACTACCTATCAAATTCCCTAAGTGTTTTATCCCGTTTATATAGGGTAGGGCAGAAGTTATTAGTGTCCTATTCATGGGATTACTCTCGTTTATTTTTTATTAATTTAAATTAACTTTTATAGATGAGCCAGTTGATATTAAGATAGTCATTATTATAATTTTAAAAAATACTATTATTGTATAATGCTTTTGAGATTTAAAATTGATCTGGATGCGCTTCTTTTGCCATATGATCCAATACTGCATTAACAAATCGTGTCTCTTTTCCATCTGGGAAAAAAGCTTTTGCAACATCTACATATTCAACAATTGCAACTTTAGGAGGTGTATCCCCAATTAAAAATTCTGCTCCAGCACTTCTAAATAATGACCTTAGGGTAGGGTCAATTCTGTCTATAGGCCACTTTGCTACTAACGCACGGTCAGTCATTTGATCAATTGCAGCTTGTTCATTAACAGCCGTGAAAAGTAATTTTTCAAAAAGCTCTACATTCCCTTCCACATATTCTTGACCCTCTAAAGTAGCACCGAACCTATGATTAATAAATTGATCGCGGACTTCATTCATGCCTTGTTCAGATGCTTCCATTTGGAAGAGTGCTTGAACTGCATATAATCGTGATGCAGATTTCATTTGTTTCTTTGAAGTCATAATATTTATTTTGCCTCGCCGGCTGTTTGATTGGGATTAGATAAGGGTTTGAATCCAATATTTTTTGTTATTCCAGTTAAATTTCGCGATAATGATATTAATTCTAACACAGCGTTAGCTGCAGCTGCTCCATAGTTATTTTTTAAGGATATCTCTTTTAGTTCAATGGCACTTTCAGCGGAAATTATAGCAGTACCTGTTGGGTATCCTTGATTGGATATATTGCCAATACTTCGTAATGTTTCATTATAAACAGTTTTTGAATATGTAGGGTTTTCTTCATGACTAATTGAACCTAGAAGAATATATCCTTCATACTGACTAGAGTTAATAATTAATTTTAATGCTATTGGTAATGCTAAAATGCCTGATAAATATATCTTTTTATAAGATATTTTTTGACTATCTAATATACCAATAGTTCCTTTAATTAGTTCATCACTTATTATACTTGGATGTTTTGCAATTATAACTGCAATTTTAGGAACATCATCATTAAACTCGTCTATATAATTTTTGTTTTCCAACTCAGATGGCATCCTTTATATCCTATTTCATAAAATTATTTTGAGTTTCTAACATCTTCAAGACGTGCCACGTAACGTGCTAAAGTATCTATTTCTAGATTTATTTTATCTCCAACTTTAATATCATTCCAGGTAGTGTTGTCTTTTGTGTGTGATATTAAATTTACTTTAAATGTATCAGCTGAAACGTCATTTACTGTTAAAGATGTGCCGTCTAAAGTAACTGAGCCTTTTTGCGCAATAAATTGTGCAAGATCGCTAGGTATATGGAAGTCAACAACGGTACTATCTCCAGAAACTTTTATATCAGAAATAATTGCTATTCCATCTACGTGGCCAGAAACAATATGGCCTCCAAGTTCATCACCCATTTTCAAGGCGCGCTCTAAATTTACTTTTTGTCCAATAGACCAGGCTTTTCTACCTTTACTTATGTTAGTTATTGAAACTGACTCAGCAGATATTTCCACATCAAACCAATTTTGGTTATTTTCAATACCTTTAGTGACTACAGTTAAGCAAACTCCATTGCATGCAATTGAAGCTCCTATGTCAATACTATCTACATCGAAGGCAGTATTGATCCGTGCTTGTAGATCGCCAGCTTGGTTCAGTTTAGCAATAGTTCCGACGTCTGTTATAATCCCAGTAAACATAAAATACCTTATTTATTTTTTATTCAGCTATCTAAAGGTTGATAAATTTCATTATGAAGAGCTAATAAAAGTAAACCAGATTAGCAAACTATATTTATCATTTTTTACATATAGATAGTATTTTAATTAAAGTTAAGTAGTTCGAGACCAGATACTTAATATATCATTACCAATTTTTCGAGTCTCTTTCATCTTAAAGTTTGGTGCATCTTGTAAATTATTAATGTCCATTTTTCCAATTGCTGCAGTACCTTCTGATCCAATTGCAACACCTGCTTGCATGATGATTAATTGATCAACTAAATTTTCTTTTAGTAATGCAGCGCCAAGTTTGCCTCCACCTTCACATAAAATTCGGGTTAAACCGTTTTGAGCCAGATTTTTCATGGCATCTAAAAGATCAATCCCATCCTTATTACGCTTACAAGGTATACTTATAGCTCCAGTTTTGGATATTTTATTAAAATTAGCACCATCGGCATGGCAAATCCAAACTGGGGAGACTTTAGCTGAAGAAGCAAGGAAGCTGTTATTATCCATACTCACATTGCTATCTATTACTATTCTTACTGGTGAAGTAATTTTATCCCCTAGGCCACGTATATTTAAGCTTGGATTGTCAGCTTCTACAGTACCTCTTCCAACAAGTACTGCGTCATGTGTTGCCCTTAAATAATGAACATAATGTCGCGAATCTACACCAGTTATCCATTTACTATTTCCAGTTTGAGTAGCAATTCTACCATCTAAACTTGTTGCAATCTTAAGGGAAATAAATGGCCTTTTTTTATTAATTCTTGAAAAAAAACCTGCATGTGATTCATCTGCTTCTTTTTTTAAGATACCCAGTGTAACTTCAATACCAGCATCTTTTAAAAGTTGCATACCTTTGCCTGAAACGCGATTGTCTGGATCAATAGTAGCAATTACAACTCTTTTCACACCAGCATCAATTAAGTGTTTTGCACAGGAAGGAGTTTTTCCTGTATGTGCACATGGCTCTAGAGTAACATATACTGTTGATCCTTTGGCATTATTAGATGCTTGAGACAAAGCAATTGCTTCTGCATGTGGCCTACCACCTTGTTGTGTATAGCCACGGCCCACTACTAAAGTGTCCTTTATGATAACACATCCTACAAAAGGATTTGGCCAAGTCTGCCCAGCATTCCGTGTTCCTAAAGATAAGGCCAGACGCATCCAACGCTCATCTATATTACCCCCAATCATACTTATTCAGAAGGTTCTGGTGGACGGAGTTGATGAACAAAATCTTCAAAATCATCAGCATCCTGGAAATTTTTATAAACTGAAGCAAATCTTACATAAGCAACGGTATCTATTCGTGCTAATGTGTCCATTACTATTGATCCGATCTTATCACTTGCAATGTCTGCTTCGCCCATACTTTCAAGTCTTCTAACAATTCCTGAGATTAATTGATCAACCCTATCGACTTCAACAGGGCGTTTTTGTAATGCCATTCTAATTGATCGTGAAAGTTTTTCACGGTCAAAATCTTCTCGCTTTCCATTTTTTTTGATTACTACTAAATCACGAAGTTGAACTCGTTCATAACTTGTGAATCGGCCTCCACATGATGAACAGAAACGTCTCCGTCTAATAGCGACATGGTCTTCTGCAGGACGGCTGTCTTTAACTTGTGTATCGGTGTTACCACAAAATGGACATCTCATAAACTTATCCTCGTGTATTTTATTTTATAGAGCCATATATATACCCATAAACTAGATTTGGATAGAGTCTTGTTGGAAGTGCTAGATGAGGTGTGTGGGCAATATTCTCAATACGCAAAAGAAGGCTTATAATTAGGTAAGTTATCTATGAGAGACTTTACTGTTACTGCACCAAATATTACACTTAGCAGTGCGAATAGAGCTGCAAAGCTAAGTGTTGGTATTCCAGCAAGTCCGGCGCCTACAGTACATCCGCCTGCCAATACACCCCCAGATCCCATTAATAATGCTCCAAATAAATATTGTTTAGTTTGTTTATGACTATTAAAGGATACCCACTGGAATTCATTTTTTAAAATAGAAGATATGAATGAACCAACTATAACTCCTCCAATAAGACCTACTCCAAATCCTGCTGGAATAGATGTTGAAGCAATAGACCAGAATAATAAGTCTGAACTTGGGGAAGTGAATGATAATGATTGAAATGGGATTGGGTCAAATTCATCAAATAAAATAAATCCTGTACCAATCCAAGAAAGTGGAATTAGTAAGCCAATGAATATTGCAAAAATTAAATGGGATATTTTTGCTTTAGATTTGTAAGCAAAAAATAATGAAATACACACAAGTATTATGCTCCAAAAAATAGGTCCACCAATTAACTTTGAGAAACTGGCTGTGCCTCCTAAATTAATTGTAAATGAACCTAACCATACTCTCAAAGGTGCAAAAATACCTTTCAAGGTTGCATGTGCAGAAATTGCAAAAATAATGAAAACGACAAAGGCCCTAATATTTCCAGTTCCAGTTAAAACTATTAACCGAGAAATACAGCCTCTAGTTAACACCATACCCGCACCAAACATTATACCGCCTAATGCTATTGTAACTAGTGGAATATCTGAGTTAAAAAACCTGTGATCAGCAAATGATATAAAGTCATAGAAGACTAATAATTGAGTTCCAATAATAGCTGTAGCTAGTGCTGTAAACCAGACACCTCGAGCTGATTTCCTTTCGGTTGGCTCTCCAACAATACTCCGTCGAAAACAAAATTTTATATGATGACTGATGGAGCCAAATGCTAAGCCAACTATTAATGCAAAAATGACAGACGCCATTCTTGGTGTTAAATTTTCAAAACCAAACTGTTCAAACATCTTCACTGCCTTACAAATGAATATCTTTTGTTATTTGAATGGTAACTAAAAATTTTGCAACTTATTGAAATACAATAGTATTCTCAAAAAAAAGCAATAATTAGAACAATATTGATTATATAATAATGTTCGGGAATAAAATGTTGATATTAACTGTAGATTCAGAAACCTGTCCTTAAGTTCACAAAAAATATTTATTTTAAGGTTTATATCCAATTAATATCATTCGGATTGCTAAAATACTTCCAAATATAATTGCTATCAAAGTAACTGGACCGCTAATTGCTAAGGTTGAAAATGCACTAACGCCTTGGCCAATTGAACAGCCCATTGCTATTACGCTGCCAAACCCCATCATAATAGCACCTAATATTTGGCGCCCAAGTTCTCTTGCGTCATCACAAGCTTCCCACCTGAAATGACCTTTTATTATACTTCCAAAGAAAGACCCAATTATTACACCTAAAACACTTCCTATGGGAAAACTTAAGCTACTAGCGGAAGAAGTCATCATATATAATAATGTTTTTCCAAGAGGCGCGGAAAATGTATGCCCCTGAACTGGAATCTCATTTAAGCTACTAAAATTTAATGAATATGTACCCCAAAATGCTGCTGCTACTGATAGTCCCGCTAAAAATGACCATATAATCATAGAACTTTCTTTGCGAAGTGGTGCGTATAAAAGTGCCCAAATAATAAATATTGCTCCAATTATTGTAGCAATGAAAATTGGGGCAATTCCCAATAAATCTTTTAATAAATGTGGAATGCTTGATGAGCCATTTGATGGTAAAGCTGGGAAAGCTATAATTCTAATATTTGCCAAAGGGCCACTTAAAATAAAATAACTAGAGACTGCCATTACTATTAGCACAATTAATGATCGCAAGTCCCCGCCAGCGAATTTTGATAAGGCACCAAATCCACAGTTTCCAGCTAATCCCATACCATATCCAAATAGTAGGCCACCAATTATACTCCCTACTGGATTCCACTTAATACGATGGTATGATGTTTCTAGAACATCTAATTGGCCAATCAAATCCAAACTATACACTGCGATAATAGCTGTTCCAAGGACTATACCCCATAGACGTATTCTACGTTGGTCATTCCCTAAATAAGCGCTTTCTATTGCTCCGAATGTACAAAACTGGCCCAATCTTGCAGCTAATCCTAAAATAATTCCTAACCCAAGGCCAAGAAAGGTAGCGAGCATACTGGCTTCCATATAAAAATCTTACCCGTCTTTAGCGCAGAATTCTTCGTAAAGAAGAGAAACTAATTTTAAAACTTTTTCATCTTTAATAGAGTAATAAATTGCTTTGCCTTCGCGACGAAAACTTACGATTCCTTCTATACGTAATCTTGCTAATTGTTGGCTCACAGCAGCTTGGCGAGAGGATAGCAAGTTTTCGAGTTCAGTTACTGACTTCTCACCCATGACCAGATGACATAATATCATAAGGCGACCTTCATGTGCCATAGCTTTGAGAAAATTTGCGGCTCCTCGGCCTTTAATAAACATTTCGTCTATATCAAATTTACCAGATAATTCTTTAGCCAAATTCATATCAAAATCCTAACAAATCTTCTTCTATTGCGGCAATTCCTGCCCTTGCGCATTCATCGTCTATATCAGTTCCTGGAGCACCAGATACTCCAATTCCTGCAACAATGGAACCCTCAGATTCAATTGGAACTCCGCCACCTAATGGTAAGGGTGTAGAAATAAATCTGATACCAAATGCTTCTTTACCCGGTTGTGTGCTTTCATCAAGAGATAATGTTGGAGTTCTGAAACTAACAGAGGTCCAAGCTTTGCGTGTTGCTGTTTCTTGAACATGTAATCCTGCATAACGAGACTTAACGAATGCTTGTGTTAGGCCAAAACGGTCTACAACTGTCACTCCAACTTGGTAGCCGCCATCACGGCAAAAATTCATTGCTGAAACTGCAGCTTTTATGGCAATTTCTGGTTTTAAAACTCTAAATTCAACAAATGCGTCATCTTCAGCCGCTTTTGCTGTGAATGTTGTGGTAATACCTAAAGCAATTAGTAAAATTAAATTTTTCATCATACACCTTTTTTTTGCGAATATTCAGGAATTTCTAATAAAATTTTATCAATAAGCCCCCAGAAAAAATCCTCCCCAGGATATCCTTCGATACGGCCAACTTCTATATTATTATTCACTATAATAAATGTTGGTGTAAATTGTGGAGAGCTTTTTAAAGTTATTTCTGTTGAAAGCGTTGAGTGGATATCAATTCTTTGTAATGGTGCTACACTTCCCTCTAAAGTTTTTGGGTAAATTTCGGATATTTCATCATCCCAGATTTCACACCAGTAGCAGCCATCTTGCTCGAACATTAATAATTTAGAGCCTTGGGCTAAAGTCATATTTGCAATAAAGCATATTATTGCTGCTAATAGCATTGACTTCATTTCAGATACCTTCTTAACATATATTAAAAATGTAATGTGTTTTAATTCAAAGGACAAGGCTTTAGATGTTAGACATCACATTCACAGGTGCAATTTTTGCAGGACTTTTAAGTTTCTTGTCTCCATGCATTCTTCCTATGGTGCCGTTTTATTTATGTTACCTTGCTGGAATAAGTATGAATGAATTGAGGGATTCTAAAGATATTCCATCTAGTACGCATCATAAACTTATTCTTGCTAGTATTTTCTTTGCATTAGGTACAACCACAATTTTTGTTTTGTTAGGGCTAGGGGCATCATTTCTAGGGCAACTTCTTAGAGTTTGGAAGCAAGAATTATCGTATATGGCAGCTGCATTTTTATTTGCATTTGGTTTACATTTCCTAGGAATAATTCGTGTTGGATTATTTTATAGGGAAACAAAGATAACTTCGAAAGCTAGCTCATCGACTTGGATAGGATCCTATATAATGGGGCTAGCATTTGGTTTTGGATGGACACCATGCGTTGGGCCTGCACTAGCTTCAATTCTTATGATTGCTGGTGGAATGGGTGATGCATTACATGGAACCTTATTATTATTGGTTTATGGCCTTTCAATGACTTTGCCCTTTGTGTTTGCGGCAATTTTTGCCAAACCATTTTTACGTTGGATGCAGCGAAATAATCATTATATTAAATACGTTGAAAAAATTATGGGTCTAATGTTAATTATTTTTGCATTGCTAATTGCAACTAATAGCGTAAATTATATAGCAAATATAATGATTAAATATATGCCCTGGTTCTCATCAATAGGATAGGAAGTGATCATGAAGAAAATTATAGTATTTTTAATTTATATTTTTTTGAGCCCTGCAAATGCCGCACCTATTGGAGATGACGGTCTTCATAAACCTGATTGGTTAAGGTTTACGTTTAACGATATGGCTGAAGATTTTGATGAAGCAAGTTCAGAAGGAAAGCGCTTGCTAATTATGTTTGAGCAAAGAGGCTGTATTTATTGCACCAAGATGCATGAAGATGTTTTCCCTAATGCTGAGATACATAAAATTCTCTCAGAAGATTACTTTGTTGTTCAGATGAATTTATTTGGAGATAATGAAGTTATTGATTTTAATGGAAATATAATGAGTGAAAAGGAAATTGCAAAAGCTTGGGGTGTAGTTTTCACTCCCACTTTAATGTTTATGCCTGAAAATATTGATTTAATGAAATCAGCTTCCCAAAATGCTGTTATTACAATGCCTGGTGCTTTTAGTAAGTACACCACTAAAAATTTACTAAATTATGTTTTAGAAAAAGGATATGATAGTGGAGAACATTTCCAAAAATATCATGCTAGAAAGTTTGCTGAACAAAAAAAATAATCCAAATCTAATTTATAATTTGGTACAATTTACTAAATAAATTCAAAAAATAGAATTTGTCTTGCAAGACTCAGTTTATGCGTCTAACCTATCTTTAGAATTTAGGGAGAGGGAGGAAATCATATGCTGCTTCGCAGTTTTATTGCCGTTACGGCAACTTTAATATCCACATCCGTTATTGCTGGAGACATTTCACCAACTGACGTATCTTTTGGGGATTATGGGGAAATATCAGCTTCACTAACTGGTGTCGCAGGCGATCCAGTCGCTGGAAAAAAAGTATCAACAAATCGTAAGTTGGGTAACTGTTTGGCTTGTCATGTAAATGATGACGCTTCTTCCCAATCTTTTCATGGAGAAGTTGGACCAGAACTAAATGGTGCAGGCTCTCGTTGGAGTGAAGAAGAGTTGCGAGGGATTGTTACAAATTCAAAAAATACTTTTGAAGGAACTATAATGCCCGCATTTTATAGTACAGAAAATGGTGTAAGAACATTAAAGAAGTTTGTTGGTAAAACGATTTTATCAGCACAACAAGTTGAAGATGTTGTTGCATATATATTAACATTAAAAGAGGAGTAGGGAATGTCATTAACTCGTAGAAATGCCTTGGCATTAGGTTCAGCATCATTTGTTGTAACACTTATGCCTCTGCATGCATTTGCAGCAAAAGATGAAACAATGGCTGTTATAAATTCATTTACTGGTGGAGCCGCTGTAACTAATGGTGGAATTAATTTTACAACACCAGAAATTGCAGAAAATGGGAATACCGTTCCTATAAAGTTTTCTGCACCTGGCGCAAAGCGTGTAATGATATTAGCTGACGGCAATCCAACTCCTGGAGTTGGGTTATTTAATTTTGGAAAATTAAGTGATGCATCCGGATCAACGCGAATTCGTCTTGCTGGTACGCAAGATGTAATTGCAGTCGCTGAAATGGCTGATGGATCATATGTTCAAGTAGCAAATACAGTAAAAGTAACAATTGGCGGCTGCGGCGGCTAGCAGAAAAGGAGAGTTCACATGGCAAAAGCACGTGTAAAAGCACCAAAAACTGCAGCAGCAGGAGAATTGGTGACAATAAAAACATTAGTTAATCACAAAATGGAGTCTGGCCGTCGTAAGGATGGTGATGGGAATTTAATTCCTCGTAAGATTATTAATGCATTTTCAGCAACTTTTGGTGGTGAGGAAGTTGTATCAGCATCTTTTGAGCCTGCAATCTCAACAAATCCATATTTTCAGTTTAGTTTTAATGTGCCGGCAACTGGTGATCTAGTGATGAAATGGACTGATGATGATGGTTCAACTGTTGAGCAAACTAAAACCATCACCGTCGCTTGATGCGCAAAAAAAGGGAGATACTATAATGAAGAAGTTCACGAGAACTCTGACATGTATTTTGGCTTTGTCTACTATCACAACAGTGGCAATTGCTGATGAAGACGCTGAGTTGGTAATTAACGGCGAATTAAGCGTAGCAACAAAGGCTGCTGCGCCTGCTGATAGTGCCTTAGATGAATTAATATCAGGCTGGCGTTTTAGAACTAATGAAACTCAAGCCTTACAAATGGATGATTTTGATAACCCTTCATTTATTTTTATTGAGCAAGGTGAGGATTTATATGCAAAAGTTGACGGATCTGAAGGTAAATCATGCGCTTCGTGTCATGAAGATGTTGCGTCTTTTGAAGGTTTAAAATCAACATTGCCACGCCATAATGCATCTTCAGGTAAATTAGATACAATGGAAACATTAGTAAATAATTGTCGTACTGAGAGAATGGGTGCTGAGCCTTGGAAGTGGTCAAAAGGTAAGATGACTGCTATGACCTCATTGATTTCATTACAATCACGCGGCATGCCAGTAAATGTTAAGACGGATGGTGAAGCAGCTGGTGCGTATGATCTAGGTAAAGAGCTATATTATACCAGAGTTGGTCAATTGGATATGTCATGTGCAAATTGTCATGAAGATAACTATGGTAATATGATACGTGCAGATCACCTTTCTCAAGGGCAAATAAATGGTTTTCCAACATATCGTTTGAAAAATGCAAAAATGAACTCAATTCATGCTCGCTTTAAAGGTTGTATGAAAAATATTCGTGCGACGCCCTTTAAAGAGGGTTCTGAAGAATTTCGTGCTTTAGAACTTTACGTTGCATCTAGAGGAAATGGCTTGTCAGTTGAGAGCCCATCGGTACGTAACTAAATTTAAAATTTAGCCCCACAATGTTAACACGTTGTGGGGTTTATTTGTTTGAAGACATTCAAAATATTGAATATGAGGAATTTCCATATGATTTCACGGCGTGATTTTTTACAAGCAACTGTTGCTGCATCAGCTATTTACGGAGCAGGAGGCTTTACTCGTGCATCAGCCCAACAAAGCCTATCTCAAGATAAACTCCTAGAATTTAACACTACTGGGAATGTAACACTAATACATATTACGGATATTCATGGCCAATTAAACCCTGTTTACTTTCGCGAACCAGAGATAAATTTAGGAATAGGAACTGTAAATGGTTTACCGCCGCATGTGACTGGAAAAGACTTTCTGAACCTTTTCAATATGACCCCTGGCTCACCAGAAGCTTATGCACTTACTTATAATGATTTTAGTTCACTTGCTAAGACTTATGGAAGAATGGGCGGATTAGATCGTGTAGCAACTGTAGTAAATTCAATCCGTTCAGATCGTCCAGATGCATTGCTGCTTGATGGTGGTGATACTTGGCAAGGCTCTTATACAACTCATCACACTCAGGGCCAAGATATGGTAAATGTAATGAATGCATTAAAGCCTGACGCAATGACATCTCATTGGGAGTTTACTTTGGGCATAGATCGAGTAACTGAAATAGTAGATTCGTTAGACTTTCCATTTTTGGGAGCAAACATTTTTGATAATGAGTGGGAAGAACCAGCTTATGAACCTTATAAAATGTTTGAACGTGGTGGGGTTAAAATCGCTGTTATAGGGCAAGCCTTTCCATATATGCCAATAGCAAATCCTGGTTGGATGTTTCCAAATTTATCATTTGGAATTCGTGAAGAACGAATGATCGAAGTTGTTAATGAAGTTAAGGGGTTAGGTGCTGAGCTAGTGGTTTTGTTATCTCATAATGGATTTGATGTAGATAGAAAATTAGCAAGCCGTGTAAATGGAATTGATATTATTCTCACAGGTCATACGCATGATGCTTTGCCTGAACCTGTTTTGGTAGGCTCAACTATGTTGATTGCATCTGGATCAAATGGCAAATTCGTTACACGTTTAGATTTAGATGTTAGAGATGGTGAAGTTAAAGGGTTCTCTCATAAATTAATCCCAATTTTTAGCGATGTGATTGCACCTGATCCATATGTAAGAGCATTAATAGATGAACAAAGAGCACCATTTATAAATCAACTTAAAGAAATTTTAGGATCTACTGACCAAGAATTATATAGGCGTGGGAATTTCAATGGAACTTGGGATGATTTATTATGTAACGCTTTAATTGATGAGCGAGAAGCTGACATTGCACTATCACCAGGTTTTCGATGGGGGCCAAGTTTGTTGCCTGGTCAAGACATCACTCGAGAAGATTTATTTAATGCTACAGCAATGTCTTACCCTGAAGCATATCGTACTGAAATGACTGGTGAATTTTTACATGTAATTTTAGAAGATGTAGCTGATAATCTATTTAACCCTGATCCATATTATCAACAAGGTGGTGATATGGTAAGGGTAGGGGGTATGGGCTATTCAATAGATGTATTAAAACCACAAGGATCAAGAATTACAGATATGACAATTCTTAAAACTGGTGAAAAAGTTGAGGCAAATAAATCTTATCAAGTTGCTGGATGGGCTTCAGTAAATGAGAATACTGAAGGTCCAGCAATATGGGACGTAGCTGAAAGTTGGATCAAAAAACAAGAATTTATAAGTATAGATCCAAATACTTCTGTAAAAGTTTCAGGAATATAAATGCTTTTATCACCTTAATTACAAACATATCATAATTAATTATGATATGTTTTAGTAATAAAATTTTTTAAATGTATAAAGCTAGTTATTTTGCTGTTTTTAAATAAGCCACAATCGCATCCAAGTCTTTATCTTTCTTCAAACCTCCAAAAGACATCTTAGTACCTTTCATGAATTTTTTTGGTTTCCTTAAGAACTCAATCATAAGTTGTTCATCCCAAATACGACCTTCATCTGATGCTAACTTAAAGCCCTTTGAATATTTATAACGATCTGCTGAACCCATTTTACGGCCAATTATATTATATAATTGAGGCCCAGATTTATTTTTAGCGCCTTCTCCAACTGCATGGCAGGATTTACATTTTTTAAATACTTTTTCCCCTGCTTTTATTAATTCAGGATCAATCGAGACTATATCTGTTTTTTTGGAATTTAGCTCAGGTTGTTCTATTTCTTGACTAGAGGAAGATTCTCCTGGCGTAACATCAATAACACTTGCACGCTTTGTAATTTTCGAAGATTGCTTACAATCCTTCATACATGGTTCTTTAGACCAATTAGAATATTCACTTATTTTCCGATCATCAATAATAAATCCATTACTATTATACATATTAAATTTTGAAAAATTTTGATTGTTCAATACAAAATCATCTTCAATTAAATCATTTGAGTATAATATATAAGCAACAATTGAATATACTTCATCACTGGTAAGAGTTTGAGCTTCTCCAAAAGGCATTGACCTATTTATATAATCCCAAAGAGTTGAGAGATATGGCCAATAAGATCCAACCGTCTTAACAGGATCTTCATCTGCTAAAGTATCAAAGCCTCCAGCGAGTGCAGGCCAGTTGTCTATACCTTCAGCAAAATCTCCGTGACAAGCCGCACATTTGTTTGCAAATATTTCTTCACCTACTATTGCGTCACCTTTTCCAGCAGGTAATCCACGTCCATCAGGTAAAACATCAATATCCCACGCACTAATTTCAGAAGGCAAGGCAGTTCTTCCTAATCCAAATTTGCTATCAGCAAAAATTGGTGTTGTTGCTAGAAAGCAAATAGTTATTAAACTAAGATACCTCAACATTTTCGACCTCACCTGTTGTTTTTAAATGCCAAGTTTGAATACAATTATTATGATAAACAGAGTTTTCACCGCGAATTTCACGAAGTTGATGCTTTGTTGGTTGAACATATCCTGTTTCATCAATTGCTCGTGCTTGGAGTAACCATTCTTCGCCATTCCACTCAGTATCTAAATAAAATCGTGTTAAAGCTTTAGTTTCACTTTGATTGCCAAGTCGCGCAGTCTCCCAAGTAATTCCACCATCTTTAGAAATATCAACTCTTTTTATTTTACCATGACCGGACCACGCTAATCCAGAAATTACTAGAGGGCCATTTCCATGCTTAACGGGAGTTTGTGGACTGGGAGATGTAATAATAGATTTAGCATCCATTACCCAAGTCCATTTACGCGCAATACCATTTGCTAAAACATCTGTATATTTTGATGTTTCTTCCCTGCTCTCAACAGGTGAGTCAGATACTTCAATTCTCCGTATCCATTTAACCCACATATTTCCTTCCCAGCCTGGAACAACAAGGCGAACGGGATAACCATGTTCTTTTCTGAGAGCTTCGCCATTTGCTTTAAAAGCAACTAAGACATCATCCAATGCTTTTTCCATTGGAATGGATCTACCATTAGATGATGCATCAGCACCCTCAACATAAACCCATTTATCTTTTAAATTCTCGGCTTTATTTAACCCAGCTTCATTTAATAGCAATCTTAAAGGTACACCTGTATATTCCATATTATGGATCATACCATGTGTAAACTGTGCTCCATTTAATTGTGCTCCGGCCCATTCCATTCCTGTATTTGCTGCACATTCACAAAAATAGACATGATTTTGACGTGGAAACCTTTCAAGGTCTTCGTAAGTAAAAATTAATGGGTTATCAACTAACCCATTTATCATCAGTCTATAGTCTTTCTTTTGTAATTCAATTGCTCCAGAATGATGACGTTCAAAAGCACAGCCCTGTGGCGTAATGGTACCTTCTAAAGCATGTATCGGTGTGAAGTTTATTGATGAGATTGGACCTGCTGTTAACCAAGAAACATTTCGCCTAATCACATCTCTTTCAAACTCTATTGGTAAACCATATGGTGTTTCATCAACACCATCTCCTGTGGAAGATGCCCAATCTTGGACATTCGTAATTAATGGGTCGGCCTCATTTGCAGTTGAGGCAGTGGCTAATGAGCCAGTGATTGCAGCTGCTGAGCCTTGTAAAAACGCACGGCGTGAAGATGCTTTTTTTGGGTTTCTCATTTCTAAGAAGTTCCTTTGGAATTAATTCAACTATATGTTATCATAAATTATAGATTTAACAATATTAAATTCATATTATTGAATATAAGATTTTACAGAGTTTTTAGCTTTAAATTTAGGAAATACAATCTAGTAAAAAACACTTTAGTCCAAGATATTTAAAGGATTAATCATATTAATATGGAGTAAATGATGCGATTTTTGATCTTCTGTGTGGTTTCAATTTTTTTTGCTGGTATTGTTAAAGCCCAAACTGCAGTTTTGTATAATTATGATGGTACTTTTGATGACGCAACGTTTAGTATTGAAGGAGCAATATTAGGAAAAGGCCTAGTGATTGACCATATAAGTCACACGGGTGAAATGCTTTCACGAACTGCTATAGATTTAGGTTCTGATATAGAAATATTTAAAGCTGCAGATATATTTTTATTTTGCTCAGCAGCAATTTCTAGAAAAGTAATGGAAGCTGATCCCTTAAATATTGTTCACTGCCCATATAATATTTTTGTTTTTGAGAATGATATGGGTGTACAGATAGGCCATAGAGTCTATCCAGATGGCCCAATGCAAATTGTTCAAGAGCTGCTAAGTGACATAATAAATGAAGCTATAGATTTTTAAAGGCGCTGTTAACGCCTTTAATTTATTGGTCTAAGAAACTTCTTAGTTTACGACTACGGCTTGGATGTTTCAATTTTCTTAGTGCTTTTGCTTCAATTTGGCGTATCCGCTCTCTCGTAACACTAAATTGTTGGCCAACTTCTTCAAGCGTATGATCTGTATTCATTCCGATTCCAAAGCGCATTCGTAAAACACGCTCTTCACGAGGAGTGAGCGATGCAAGCACACGCGTAGTAGTTTCTTTCAAATTTCCCTGAATAGCAGATTCTAAAGGCAAAATAGCATTTTTATCTTCTATGAAATCACCTAACTGTGAGTCTTCTTCATCTCCAATTGGAGTTTCTAAAGAGATAGGTTCTTTTGCTATCTTCATTACTTTACGGACTTTGTCTAAAGGCATTTGTAATTTTGCAGCTAGTTCTTCAGGTGTTGGTTCACGTCCAATTTCGTGAAGCATTTGGCGACCTGTTCGAACCAGTTTATTAATCGTTTCAATCATATGTACTGGAATACGAATAGTGCGTGCTTGGTCTGCAATTGATCGAGTAATTGCTTGCCTAATCCACCAGGTAGCATAAGTGCTAAATTTATAACCACGACGGTACTCAAATTTATCAACTGCTTTCATTAGCCCAATATTGCCTTCTTGAATTAAATCCAAGAATTGTAAGCCGCGGTTTGTGTATTTTTTTGCAATTGAAATAACTAAGCGCAAATTTGCCTCTACCATTTCTTTTTTTGCACTACGCGCTTCTTTTTCGCCTTTTTGAACTTGATTTACAATTCGACGGAATTCTGGAATATCAACACCTACATAATGGCCTACTTGTGCCATATCAGCTCGTAATTCTTCAGCTTTTTCACGATGTTTTTCTATGAATGTTTTCCAGCCGCGCCCATCTTCATTCTCGGCTATTTTATCTAACCACATTGGATCTAATTCTTGACCACGATATTTATCAACAAATTCACGACGATTAATGCGTGACTGATCAGCAATTTTAACCATACCTGAATCTATAGACATAATTTTGCGATTAATACCGTATAGCTGGTCAATAAGCGCATCAATACGATTGTTGTGAAGATGTAATGCATTAACTTGTTCAACAAGGCTATTACGTAATTTTTGATAAGATTTTTCAGACTTATTAGAAAATGTATCATCTTCATTTATTGTTGCAGAAATTCTTTCATCCTGCATGCTTGATAATTTGTTATAGTCTTTAGCAATTTTTGCTAAAGTTGCTAGAACATCTGGCTTTAAAGTTTCTTCCATTGCAGCAAGAGAAATATTTGCTGCATCGTCCTCATCATCGTCCTCATCATCATCATCATCATCATCATCATTCAAACGATTGCCGTCAACATCGAGTCCATGTGACGGTGATGCTGTTGGTTTTGGAGCTCCTGAAAGCGGTCCAACTAATGGGTCTTCATCATCTAAAGTGTCACTAAAAGTAGTTTCTAGATCTATAACATCACGAAGAAGTATTTCTTCTTCTAATAGTTCGTCTCTCCAAATTGTAATAGCTTGAAATGTTAGAGGGCTTTCACAAAGCCCTTCGATCATTGTCTTGCGTCCCGCTTCAATTCTTTTTGCTATCGCAATCTCACCTTCGCGAGATAATAGTTCTACTGAACCCATTTCACGTAAATACATACGAACGGGATCGTCAGTTCTGTCTAAAGTTTCTTTACCTGTTGCAGCTAAAGTGACCTCTTTTGTATCATTGGCTACAATAGTTATATCTGTTGGACCGTCGTCCTCAACTTCATCAGCTTCAATTATATTTATACCCATTTCAGATAACATAGACATAACGTCTTCTATTTGTTCTGAGGCAACCTGATCAGGTGGCATAACGTCATTTAGCTCATCGTAGGTTATGTAACCACGTTCGCGAGCTACTGAGATCATTTTTTTAACTGCGGCTTGGCTCATATCACCCATGCCTTCGTTAACTTCACCTTTTTTTGAACTGTCGTCTTTGGCGGCCATTGGAAGCTCCTTACATGGATCTCTCAAGTGATTCGGCGAATCAGTTGATGCTGGGACGAATCAACACATTGATGGGGTGATTCGCAATGGCTTTAACGAGTTTTTTTTACCCAAATTTGGTTATCTAGCATATTTTGTAGATTTTTTGACATTTCCAATGAGTTTTCATCGGTTTCTGAGTCTTCTTCCTCTATGGCTCGGGTGGCTTTTGTCTTTGCCATGGCTGCTTGTTGGAGACGCCATGTGAGTCCTTCATCTACTAGTCCAGTTAAATCTTGCTCTGCTTCTTTGATTTCATTTTGGGCGCCTATAAGTGCAACATGTTTAGCAAGCTCTTCTTCTAATGTTTGTTGTATCAAATCTGGATCGGTATTATTTTTTAAATATGGGTGTTTTTTTAAGGGTTTTAATTTCATTAATTTATCAATTGGCGAATAACCTAATGAGTTTTGAATGTTTTCCTCAAAACCATCACTCATTCCAGCATCCGTTTTTTTAATATGTAAATTTATTAAAATTGCATTCATTATTTCCACTAAATCGGGCGTAGTAATTGGGCATCTTTCCAAGGCACTTTCATTTTTGAGTGCTGCAGATTGATTTTTAATTGCAGATGCTAAAATAAGACTTTCGCGTAGACGCCAGTTTGTTTCATCAGATTGTATCGCAAGCATTGAAGACTTAGTATTGGCTGATGCCATTAACTTTGGTTTTTTTCCCCATACTTGTGAATACCCAAGTGATCTTGATTTATTTAATGGGTTTAATCCATTATTTATTGGTGCAAATAATTTATAGCGTAATTCTTTAATAGCTTGGCCGTAGTGATGCCGTATTGATTTATCGCGAATTTTCATAACAGCTGTACGTAAAGATTTATCTAATAAAGCCCTACGTTCTGGACTATCAAAATCCTTTCCTTCAGTTTCACGCTGCCATAACAGGTTAACCATAGGTACAGCATTTTCTAATAACTCTTGCATATAGGCTGCCCCTTTCTCTTTTAATATATCATCAGGATCTTGTCCTGTTGGTAATATGCAGAATCGAAGTGATTTACCTGTTTCAAGTAAGGGTAAGGCTAGATCTATTAATCTCAAAGCAGCCCTTAAGCCGGCTGTATCTCCATCAAGTGCAATTATGGGTTCATGATGTATACGCCAAATTAAAGCTAATTGATTTTCTGTTATTGCAGTTCCAAGAGGCGCTACTGCATGTTTGAATCCAAATTGTGAAAGAGCTATTACATCCATATAGCCTTCCGCAACTATCAATGAGTTAGCTTTGCCTGAGGCTTCGCGGGCGAGACCATGATTATACAAACTTCTGCCTTTGTCGAAAAGTGCAGTTTCATTTGAGTTTAAGTATTTTGCTCGTGCATTTGGATCCATTGCCCTTCCACCAAAAGCAATGCAACGGCCTTGGGTATTTCTAATTGGAAACATAATTCGCCCTCTAAAGCGATCAAATATATTTCCACCGTCATCTGGCTTAATTGCAAGCCCAGCATCAATTATTTTGTCCTCTGGTATGCCTTTATTTAATAGAAATTGAGATAAAGAAGTCCTATCATTTGGTGCAAACCCAATTTCAAAAATATTTATTGTATCTCCAGACAGACCACGTGATTTAATATAATCTTTTGCACTTTTTGCATTGGAGCCATTAAATTGCATCTTGTAAAATTGAACGGCACTTTCCATTATATTTGCTAATTCTTTATTTATATCAATTTTTTCTTGAGCTTTTGGATCTCTTGCGGGCATTGTCATACCAGCTTCGCGGGCTAGTATTTCAACTGCTTCTATAAAACTTACATTTTCAGAATTACGAATAAACGATATTGCGTCGCCCTTTTCATGACAGCCAAAGCAATAATAAAATCCTTTTTTATCGTCTACATGGAAAGATGCAGTTTTTTCTGAATGGAACGGACATGGTGCCCAGTAATCGCCTTTAGAAATATTTGTTTTTTTTTGTTCCCAAGTAACTTTACGCCCAACAACTTGCGATAAGGACGAACGATTACGTAATTCTTCTAAAAAACCAGGGGGCAGACTCATATTGCTATAATGCTCACGCATCTTCTTTTAAGCAAGTGTATATCCATACCTTTTTTATTTTGCTTTAATATTAATTGTTTGGCGTAAAGTATTATCTACTTTATTAAAAATTAAAATCTTGTTTGCGTCATCAACGATTGCATACCAATCATCTCCTTGAGTGTAAGCTGTTGCGGAAGTTCCTATGGGTAAAGTTATATCATTTAATTTAAATGTTTGATTATTACTCTGGAAACGCATGACAAACATAAAGATTAACGTTATGAAACCTATGATCATGACGGCCAGCAAAGTTGTTACCAGACGGCGCAATAATTTTAAATTAGTTGGCTCTACTGAAAATTCTGAAGGATCATCCATGACTGTGCCTCATATAGTTGAATTAACTTTGGGTGAAAACCCAGCGCCCCGCCTAGATAAGGCATTAGCATCAGTTGTTCCAGCCGAAGTTACATTAAGCCGTTCCCGTATAACTAAATTGATTTCTTTAGGTGCAGTCACACTTGATGGGGAACCAGTCACAAAACTAAAATATAAAGCTCCTGCTGGAAGTGTTTTTCGCATAGTTATGCCACCAGTTCAAGATTATGAAAATGCACAGCCTGAAGATATTCCATTAGATATTGTTTTTGAAGATGACCATTTGATTATAGTGAATAAACCCGCAGGAATGGTCGTTCATCCAGCGCCTGGTTCTGAAAATGGAACTTTAGTTAACGCACTGTTATATTATTTTGATGGAAATCTGTCAGGTGTCGGTGGGGAAAAAAGACCCGGCATAGTTCATAGAATTGATAAGGACACGTCAGGCCTTTTAATCGTAGCTAAATCTGACTCTGCTCATGCTGGATTAGCCAAACAATTTGCTGATCATTCCATTTCTAGAAGGTATCTAGCAGTTTCAAAGGGAACACCTCAAAAAAGTGATCCAAGATTGGCTGGCTTGCGAGGCGTTAATTTTGAAGATGGTGGTGTGATCAGAATTGCTACAAACATAGCAAGGCATAAAACTGACAGAAAGCGGATGGCGGTAGTTCAGGATGCTGGAAGGCATGCAATTACTCGCGCAAGTGTTTTAGAAGATTTTGGTCATTCAGCACTTTTGGAATGTTGGTTGGAAACTGGCAGGACACATCAAATTCGAGTTCATTTCTCCCACATTGGGCATGGTTTGATTGGTGATCCAATTTATGGATTACGCAAAGCAATGCCAGGATCTGCATTTGATGCTGATGATATGATTATTGTAAAGGGCTTCTCACGCCAAGCATTACACGCAAAGTCAATTGGTTTCATACACCCAATTACCAAAGATTTCATGAGCTTTGATTCTGACATACCTGCTGATTTGATTGAACTCATTGAGGTTTTAAGAAAAAAATGATTAATTTAAAGATTAAATAATAGAATTATCTATGCCATAATTTATATATAACATAGACATCATTATGAGTTTAAGCTTCCATTACTTCTAATTCATCAATCATCGAACTGATTAAATTTAAACCCTTATTCCAAAATTTTGGATCAGTTGCATCTAATCCAAATGGCGCAAGTAATTCAGTATGATGTTTTGAACCACCAGCAGATAGCATTTCAAAATACTTTTCTTGAAAATTAGAATTGCCTTCTTCGTATACAGCATACAAAGCATTCACTAAACCATCACCAAATGCATAAGCGTATACATAAAAAGGAGAATGAATAAAATGGGGAATGTATGTCCAAAAAGTTTCGTAGCCTTCAACAAAATTAAATATTGGGCCTAAACTTTCTGCTTGAATAGACATCCAAATTTCGTTGATCTGATCTGGTGTTAACTCACCCTTTGCTCTGGCTGCATGTAGCTTGCACTCAAAATCATAAAATGCAATTTGGCGCACAACAGTGTTGATCATATCCTCCACTTTATTTGCAAGTAAATGTTTGCGTTTAGTTGGGTCTGTTTCTTGATCTAACATTTTTCTAAATGTTAGCATTTCTCCAAAAACTGATGCAGTTTCAGCAAGGGTTAAGGGGGTTGAGGATAAAAGTTCTCCTTGAGATGCGGCTAAAACTTGGTGGACTCCATGTCCAAGTTCATGAGCTAAAGTCATAACATCTCGTTGTTTACCCATATAATTTAACATTATATATGGATGAACGTTGGTTACAGTAGGATGAGCAAAAGCTCCAGGTGCTTTACCTGATTTGACACCGGCATCTATCCACCCTTTGGTGAAAAATGGCTCAGCTATGTCTGCCATTTTTGGTGAAAAATCAGCATATGCATCCATGACTATTTTTTTTGCATGATCCCATTGAATGTCCGAACTATTATCATCCATTAGAGGCGCGTTCCTATCCCAGACTTCTAATGTATCTAGACCCATCCATTTAGCCTTTAATGCATAATATCGATGCGAAAGCTTTGGATATGCTGCAACAACAGCATTTCTAAGGGCTTCTACGACTTCAGGCTCAACTTGATTAGCAAGGTGACGACCAAATTGTGGAGTAGGCATACTGCGCCAACGGTCCTCTACTTCTTTTTCTTTTGCTAAAGTGTTTGTGATCCGAGAAAATAGAGAAATATTTTCTGCAAATACTTTTATTAAGGCTCGCGTACCTTTTTCTCTAATTTTACGGTCTGTGTCTGAGAGTAAATTCAGCGTAGCTTCAAGATTTAAAACTTTCTCATCTACGTTAAATGTAAGTGCAGCCATGGTTTCATCAAATAACCTGTTCCATGCTGCTGCTCCAACAACAGATTGATCATGCAAAAATTGCTCCATTTCATCAGACAATTGATGTGGTTTCATTTTGCGTAAGTTGTCTAATATTGGTTTGTAACGAGATAGTTTGATATTTGATTCAAGTAATTTTTGAATATGTGCATCTTCAATATTATTTATTTCTAAACTGAAAAAAACTAACGGTGTTGTAAAGTTAGTAATTTGAGATTGCATATCAGCCATAAATTTACCGCGTTCAGTGTCACTAGTATTTTGATAGTATCTTAATCCTGCAAAAGACATTATGCGCCCTGAAATATTTTGAATATCTTCATAGCGCTCAATGCAATGCAGAAGACCTTCAGATGTAAGGCCATCTAATTGTTCTTTGTAATCTGAAGCAAAACTTTTACAGCTACTTTGGAGTGCTTTTAGATCTTTTGTAATTTCCTCACCTGTTGAAGATGGATAAAGGTCATTTAAATTCCAACTTGGTAAATCTCCAAAATCACCAGCAGTGGTGTCGTGAGAGTCAAAGTTCATCTGTGGTAAACAAAAAGTTTTAATCATTATAAGCTCCTTAGATTCTATATAGATCTAAGTAAGCAAATGGAAAATTAAAAGCTATTTATAAATCTTTTTTTTGAGTTGATAAAATATGACTTTTATTTATTTAAAAACTAATAAATTTATATTTTGCTCTCATTTGTATTCGTATTATTGACACTTTTAAGAAATGAGTAATGATCGGTCTAAATTAAGGAACAAAAATGAAATATAATAAGTTAGGCCAAACAGATTTGGTTGTGAGTGAGCTTTGTTTGGGTACTATGACTTGGGGGACACAAAATACAGCTTATGATGCATTTTATCAAATTGAAAAATCAATGGATGCTGGCATCAATTTTATTGATACAGCTGAATTATATCCCGTAAACCCAATAAGTGGAGCTACTCAGGGTGAAAGTGAACGTATTTTGGGTAATTGGCTTAATAAATCAAATTCTCGAGATAAATTAATTATTGCTACTAAAATTGCAGGAAATGGACCTAAGCATATTCGAAATGGTGAAGGTATTAACAAAAAATCATTATTTACGGCTATTGAGGCTTCGCTAAAGTCTTTGAAAACAGATTATATAGACTTGTATCAATTACACTGGCCAAATAGAGGATCATATCATTTCCGCCAAAATTGGCGGTTTGACCCAACAAATCAGGATAAATCTAAAGTTTTAGATCATATAAACGAAGTTTTAGAAGCTTGTGAGGTATTAAAAAAAGCAGGGAAAGTTCGTGCTTTTGGCTTATCTAACGAAAGTGCTTGGGGAACTGCGCAATGGTTACGTATTTCAGAAGATAAAAATTTGCCTCGTATGGATAGTATACAAAATGAATATAGCTTGATGTGTAGAATGTTTGATACTGATTTAGCAGAGCTTTGTCATAATGATAACGTTGGGTTGTTGTCTTTCTCTCCATTAGCCACAGGTATATTATCAGGAAAATATTTAGATGGTGCTGTGCCCGAAGGTTCAAGAGGCTCGATTGTAAATGGTTTGTCTGGAAGAATGACTTCAAGAGTAGATGCAGCCACACGTGCATATATTGAAGTTGCAAAAAAATATGATTTGGATACTTGCCAGATGGCTTTAGCATGGTGCAGAACTAGGCCATTTATGGCTTCAGCAATATTTGGCGCACGCACTAATGAACAATTATCTAATGCATTAGATTCAGTAAATATAGTTTTAACTGAGGAGTGTTTGAGAGATATTGAAAAGGCACACAAACAAAATCCTATGCCGTTTTAAATAATTTTTTTAAGTGAACCCATGCATTCGCTTGGCCCACTGTAGGCCAATAAAAGCACCTTTAATTCGGGGTAAAAGAAATAATGCAATTGTAATAAATACAAGTATAAAACTGACAGCTAAGACCAAAGGGTCTGGGCGATATAATTCAAATATAATTAACATTAATGGGGCTAAAATATGGCCAGAGATTAAAATTGTTATATATGCGGGCCCATCATCTGCTCTTTGGTGGTGCAATTCTTGAGAACAAACTGCACAGTCATGTCTAACGGTTAAATAACCCTCCATCATGGGTCCAGATCCGCAGTTCGGACATTTTCGTTTCCATCCGCGCAACAACGCTGGTTTTACAAGTCTGTCAGATTGTATATCATTTATTTCCATAATCTTATTGTATCGTATTGATAGTGATATATAAAAGTGACAAGTTGACCTTGTGGCGGGATGTCGCAAATTTTTTTATGATGTAATGAAACTTTTTGAAAAATATAATACCTTTTAAAAACAATATATTTTTTAAACCAAAAATAGGTATTAATATGGTTTCCAATGATGCAGAAGCTGAAATCTTAGCTCTTAAAGCATTGGAGTGGTTAGTGGCAGATAGCGAATTATTTGAAATATTTTTAGCCAGCTCGGGTGCTGATGTTAACGATGTAAAAGTTGGAGCAAAAGAGCCAGCCTTTCTTGGCTCAATTCTTGACTTTATCCTTATGGATGATGCCTGGGTCAAAGCCTTTTGTGAAACGAAGCATTTTGAATTTAACGAACCATTTTTAGCAAGACAATTTTTGCCAGGTGGTGATTTGCCAAATTGGACATAAAATGAATGAAATAAAAGGAATAGCTTTTGATAAAGATGGAACATTAATCGATTTTGAAGCCAGTTGGTCAAAAGGATTAAGTTCTTTGATTAATTCAATATTTCCTGAGCAAGTTGATAAGCAAAATATTTTATCGGATTTAGTGGGTTTTAACCCAGTGTCTGGAAAATTTTTAGGTGGATCAGTTTTTGTAAATGGGACAACGTTAGATGTTGTGAATGTGTGGAAAAAATATTTTCCAAATCTTGTTGTTGAAGAAGTTTTAATGAAAAGTGAAATAGCATTTAGAAACTTAGAACCTGTGCCATTATGTGATCTTGAATTTTTCATGTCGGATTTGAAACGAAAAGGTTACTTTCTTGGAGTTATAACAAATGCAGCTGAAGCCCCCACGATAGTTCAGCTAAAAAAGCTTGGCTGTTTGCATTTGTTCGATAAAGTCATTGGTTGCGATAGTGGTTATGAAGCTAAACCATCAGGGGCTTCTATTTTAGGATTTTGTAATTCAGTTGGCTTAAATCCAAATCAAATAGCAATGGTTGGGGATAGTACGCATGATCTAAATGCTGGCCGTAATGCTGGAGTAGGATTAAATATTGGGGTTTTATCTGGACCTGCAACCATTAATCAACTTTCAGCTTTAGCAGATGAAGTCTTAGATGATATATTATCATTACATAAAATATTAAGATAATATTCAAAACCGTCTTCTTTTGTCGTAATTGGAAAAGTTCAAACATTGTTATCTTGCATTCTAAAAGTACTGGGGGTGTTATATGACAATGAAGCGGAAGAGGTCTGGTGGAAGAGCCGGTAACCAACGTAATTCGAAATCTACAATTAATCAGATGCCTTGGCGTCAAGTTTTAAATCTAGATAAGCCCACTGAGCCGCTTGGTGAGGAAGGTATCCAGAATATTCATGATGGTGTTATAGAAATCCTTGAAGATATTGGGATTGAGTTCATGAACCCTTTAGCTTTACAGATTCTAAAAAAAGGTGGTGCAAAGGTAAATGGAGAGAATGTTCGCATCGGTAGAGAATTGTTATCGGAAATGTTGTCTCATGTACCCCGTGAATTCACAATAACACCCCGAAATCCAGATCGAGAAATAACACTCGGTGGTAATAATATGGCTTTTGTAAATGTCTCGTCTCCACCTAATATGTGGGATCTAGAACGTGGAAAAAGAGCGGGTGATTTCGAAGGCTTCAAAGACTTCATGAAGCTTACACAGTACTTCAATTGTATTCATGTGGCTGGTGGTTACCCAGTTGAACCTATTGATATACATGCATCGGTTAGGCATCTTGATTGTCTGTATGAAAAATTAATCCTAACTGATAAAGTTGTTCATGCATACTCTTTAGGTAAAGAACGCGTTGAAGATGTCATGGAAATGGTCAGAATTGCAGGTGGGTTATCTCATGAAGAGTTCGAGGAAAAACCTCGAATGTATACAAATATTAATTCAGTTTCACCTCTTAAGCATGATTTTCCAATGCTGGATGGTACGATTCGCTTAGCTAAGCGTGGCCAGCCTATTGTTGTAACACCGTTTACATTAGCGGGGGCTATGGCGCCTGTTACTATGTCTGGTGCGGTTACTTTATCACTTGCAGAAGGTTTAGCAGCAATTGTTATGATTCAAATGATTCGCAAAGGATGTCCGGTAATGATTGGGACGTTTACATCCAATGTAGACATGAAGTCAGGGGCCCCTGCATTTGGAACTCCAGAATATATGCGCGCCACTCAGATGACTGGTCAAATGGCAAGGTTTTATGGACTTCCTATGAGGTCATCTGGTGTATGCACAGCAAATGTACCTGATGGGCAGGCTATTTGGGAAACGTCTAATTCGTTATGGGCAGCGGTTCAATCGGGCACTAACCTTGTTTATCATGCAGCAGGCTGGCTTGAGGGTGGGTTAATAGCAAGTCCAGAAAAATTTATAATGGATTGTGAAATAATACAGCATATTCAAAGATATATGGAACCATCCTTATGTAATACAAACACTGAAGATATCGCTATAAGTGCTATAAAAGAAGTTGGCCACTTGCCTGGAGCTAATTATTTTTCAGCAAAACATACACAAGAAAGGTATGAGAAAGCTTTCTATACGCCACTCATATCTGACTGGACTAATTTTGAAGCTTGGAATTTAAACGGTGGTTCTTGGACAGCACAAAGGGCGCATAAAATGTACAAACAAATTATTAAAGAATTTCAAGCCCCCCCAATGGATTTATCCATAAAAGAAGAATTAATACATTTTGTTGAAAAAAGAAAATTTGAAGGAGGTGCTCCAACTGACTTTTGAGTGGTATGAGTTTTTTGAGATGGTACCAGCGCCCCGGCTCGAACGGGGGGCCTCTTGATCCACAATCAAGCGCTCTAACCTACTGAGCTACGCCGGCACTGGGCGTCATTTAACTTATGCGTTGAGGGGTGGCAAGTCCGATCATACTTGAATTTAGGACTTTCTCTTGATAGCGAAGAAAAAATAAACACTTTAAATATATATGGTATATAATAATGGGAATTAATTCAGAAGTTGAAATAGAAGCTAATTTACAAATTGGCCCTACAAGTGATGGTATGGTAAGATTATTCATTGAAGCTAAAGGAATTGAGGTTCCATTAGATTTTGACCCAGAAGAAGCAGATGAAATAGCTGAAGAGATTCGTTCAGCAGCCGCATCGGCACGCGCAAGTATTCGCAAGTAATTCTGATTTTGGTTAATTATGAACACTTGTGGATATAAAGAAAATTCATTAACACAATATTAGGCGGGTTCTGCCCTTCTTGTGAGAAGCCCAATTTCAGTGGCCGATAAGCTTTCTTGAGGGAACTGGCTCTGTGACTTACCCTGGTATATCATATCCGGTGCCCACCTGTATTACACAGGCTCCGGGAAATTAACCCCTTCCACCGTCGTGTTGAGTGCGATTGCAATGATATTGCGTTCTAATGTGGGCCCGCCGTTAAGTGCTTTTAAAAAATAATTTAATAAATAAAATATACAGATGACAAATATACAAAATTTAAAATCATTGTGCCGAAAAGCAGCATTTAAAGCTAGAGCCGAAGCTCATTCAGTTAATGATGATCAAGAAGCCAATGCTCAGCTATTCAGCTATCTAAAAACTTTTGATTCAAATTTAATTATAGCTTCATATATGCCAATCCGTACAGAAATAAGTCCTTTGTTGGCAATGGAGAAAATGTCAAAGCGGGGTTATAAAATATGTGTCCCTGTTGTAGTCAAAGAAGGGAAACCTCTTAATTTTTATCAATGGACACCTAATACTAAAATGATTCCAGGTGCATTTGGTGCAATGATACCAGAAAAAAGTGACTTATTGGTTCCTGATATAATTATAACTCCCTTAGCTGCATTTGACATGAATGGTTACAGATTAGGCTATGGAGGTGGATTCTATGATAGATCTTTTGCAGAAATCACTAAAGTAAAAAAAATTACTGCAATTGGTTTTGCTTATAGTGCTCAAGAAGTTATGTTGGTTCCTAGAGAAGCTACTGATTATAAACTTGATCAAATAATAACAGAGCAGGGTCTCTTGTCCTTTTAAGATAATGCAGTTAACGGAGTTGAATGAGACTTTTATTTCTTGGTGATATTATGGGCCGCTCTGGCCGCAAGGCTATAAGTGAACGTTTAAATCGTTTGCGTGATAAATGGCGTTTAGATTTTGTTGTAGTAAATGGTGAAAACGCTACTGGTGGAATGGGATTATCAGCAAGCCACGCTAAAGCTCTAATTGATTCTGGAGTGGATTGCATAACATTGGGTGATCATGCTTTTGATCAAAAGGATATGTTAACCTTTTGTGAGCAAGAACCTCGAATTATTAGACCATTGAATTTTGCAAAAACTGCTCCAGGTAAAGGATCTAGGCTTATTAAAGCACGAAATGGTAAAAAAATTTTAGTGGTTCAAGCATTAGGTCAAGTATTTATGAAAAAGCCATTTGATGACCCGTTTTCTGCAATCGATACTGCACTGAAAGGAGCACCAATGGGCGGATTAGCTGATGCCGTGATTGTTGATTTTCATGCTGAGGCTACATCTGAAAAGGTTGCAATGGGCCATTGGTTGGATGGGCGAGCATCACTTGTTGTTGGTACACATACTCACATTCCAACAGCTGATACGCAAATTTTACCAAAAGGAACTGCTCATCAATCTGACGCAGGAATGTGTGGTGATTATAATAGCATTATTGGAATGCAAAAAGATGAACCACTCAGAAGATTTATAACTGGAATGAATAAAGAACGATTTACTCCTGCAGTTGATGAAGCGACATTGTGTGGTGTTTTTGTAGAAACAGATGACACAAATGGTTTAGCTAAAAATGTCGTTCAAGTCCGCAATGGTGGGCGATTGCAACAATCGGAACCAACATGAAAAGCAAATCATGGTTATTTGTTCCATTAATTACTATTGGCGCAACTTGGGGTTTGACGATTCCTGCAATAAAGATTGCGGTGTCGGGTGGATACCCTGTCTTGGGGGTTTTATTTTGGCAGGTTTTTCTTGCTGCATTTACTGCATTTATTCTTTTTCTACCAAGACGGCGTACTTTTAAGTTAACAAAAAGAAGATTAATTTTATTTGCTTGGATAATGGCATTTGGGTCAATATTGCCAGGCATAATAACATATACTTCTGCGTTCCATTTGCCAGCTGGAGTTATGGCAATAACGATAGCAATGGTGCCAATTTTTATTATGCCAATAGCAATTGCAACAGGTCATGAAACTTTTAAAAAATCTCGTGCACTAGGTGTATTAATGGGCGCTATATCAATAGTTCTTTTAATTGGGCCTGAAGCAAGTTTGCCAGATCCAGCAAAAGCTGGGTTTGTTTTATTGGCTATTATTTCACCATTTTGTTACGCACTTGAAGATAATTTTGTTGCATATTTTGGCCTAGATGGAATGACACCAGTTGAAACTTTGCTTGGTTCTGCTGTAATGGGTGCAGTTGTATTGGGTGTTGTGGTTTCAGTTCAAGGATCATTTATACCACTTTGGGAAAATGGATTTGAAAAAGCAGATTATGCAATTTTAGTAATCGGCTTTACAACAGGATTAGCTTATGCCGGATTTATTTGGTTAATTGGGCAAGGTGGGCCAGTGTTTGCGGGATTGGTTGCATATTTAGTAACATTTTTTGGAGTTATTTGGTCAATTTTAATATTAAATGAAACCTACTCAAGTTATATTTGGGCTGCATTTGCCATAATGTGTATAGGAATGTTTTTGGTGCGTCCTAAAGTTGAAAGCATTAATATATAAAATAAATTATTATTTTCTTATTAAAGAATGTATTTTGCATTCGAGATGTGCTTGGTCTTGAAAAAATTATGTCTAATTTGTATGTAGCATTCAATGTTATTTAATTTATAGGGGTTCGTATCATGGCAGGCCATTCCAAGTGGGCAAATATTCAACATCGTAAAGGTCGCCAGGACAAACTTCGATCAAAGTTATTTTCTAAATTATCAAAAGAAATTACTGTTGCAGCAAAAATGGGTGATCCAGATCCAGAAAAAAATCCAAGGCTACGCATGGCTGTTAAAGAAGCCAAATCAAATTCTGTTCCAAAAGATGTAATTGATAGAGCAATTGGAAAAGCTACTGGAGGTGATGACGAAAGCTATGATGAAATCCGATATGAAGGATATGGTCCAAATGGAGTAGCTGTAATTGTTGAAGCAATGACTGATAACAAAAATAGAACCGCCTCGTCAGTCCGTTCTTTATTTACAAAGTCGGGTGGAAACTTGGCAGAAACAGGTGCTGTTTCATTTATGTTTGAGCGCAAAGGTTTAGTAGTTTACAAAGCTGATGCTGGTGATGCCGACACAATTTTTGAACATGCTATTGATGCAGGTGCTGAAGATGTTGAGTCAACAGAAGACGGGCATGACATATATTGTGATTCAACTGATTTAAATGATGTATCAAAAGCTCTAGAATTGGCCTTGGGTGAAAGCGAAACAACAAAGTTAATGTGGAAGCCCACTACTTTGACTGAGTTAGACTTGACTGGTGCTGAAAAATTAATGCGACTAATTGAAAATTTAGAAGATGATGATGATGTCCAGAATGTTACTACAAACATGGATGTGTCTGACGAAGTTATGTCTCAATTATAAGAATACAGTTAAGCTTTAACGCATTGCTTATTTTAAAGTAGATAAGATTTAAATTATTTTATGATGATGACTGGTGTAAATTTTTCAAGATGCTAATGTGATGTTCTATAATGTTTAAATCTGCCGAATCTGATTTTGGCAACGCTTGAACAAAGGAGGCTTGTCATGCGCATAGGGACACCTAAAGAAATTTTCCTCGGTGAAAACCGGGTGGCAATGACGCCTGAATCTGCAATACAATTGCAAAAGCTTGGATATGAATGTTTTATTCAAAAAGGAGCAGGTGACGCTGCTAGATTTTCTGATAAAGATTATAAAGACGCTGGTGTTAAAGTCTTATCTAGTGCTTCTGCTCTATATAAAGAAGTTGATATAGTTGCAAAAGTTCGACCACCAGAAGATATAGAAGTAAAGCGCTTAAGGGATGGTCAAACTTTAATTTCCTTTTTTTACCCAGGCCAAAATACACCTCTTTTAGAGGCAGCTAACAAAAAAGGTGCCCATATTATTGCAATGGATATGGTGCCTCGTATTAGCCGAGCACAAAAAATGGATGCTTTGTCATCCATGGCAAATATTGCTGGCTATCGTTCAGTTATGGAAGCTGGGAACAATTTTGGGCGTTTTTTTACTGGACAAGTAACTGCTGCCGGTAAGGTTCCACCAGCTAAAGTGTTAATTGTGGGTGCAGGCGTCGCAGGCCTTGCCGCTATAGGTGCTGCCACTTCACTTGGGGCAATGGTATATGCTTTTGATGTGAGGCCAGAGGTTGCAGAACAGATTGAGAGTATGGGGGCAGAGTTTGTATTCTTGGATTTTGAACAAACTCAGTCAGATGGTGCGGAAACTGGAGGCTATGCGGCTCCATCTAGTCCTGAATTTAGAGAAAAACAATTAGCCAAGTTTCGTGAACTTGCTCCTGAAATGGACATAGTGATTACAACGGCATTAATCCCTGGAAGAGATGCACCAAAGCTATGGCTTGAAGATATGGTTAAATTACAAAAACCTGGTTCTGTTGTGGTCGATTTGGCGGCTGAAAGAGGAGGGAACTGTGATTTAACAGTTATGGATAAGAAGATCGTCTCAGATAATGGAGTTACCATTGTCGGGTATACGGACTTCCCAAGCCAAATGGCTGCCCAATCATCAACATTATATTCAACAAATATTCGCCATATGATGACAGATTTAACTCCTAACAAGGATGGTAAACTGAAACATGATATGAAGGATGATGTGATACGCGGAGCCACTGCATCATATAAAGGTAAAATAACGTTTCCACCACCACCTCCAAAAATTGCAGCAATTGCAGCAAAAGCTCCTTCTGCTCCAGAACCTACAGTTGAAGAATTACAGGCTGCTGAAGCATTGAAGCTTAAAAAAGCAGGCTCTCAACAAACTGCATTATTGATATTTGGTGGTTTATTAATGTTATTAATTGGAGCATATGCTCCATCATCCTTTATGCAACATTTCATTGTTTTTGTTTTATCATGTTTTATTGGATTTCAAGTTATATGGAATGTAAGCCATTCGCTTCATACACCATTAATGGCTATCACAAATGCAATTTCAGGCATTATTATTCTGGGCGCTTTGCTTCAAATTGGAAGTAGTGGCTTTATTATAACAATACTGGCTAGTATTTCAGTGCTAATTGCCATGATAAATATCGTCGGTGGCTTTATGGTTACAAGACGGATGTTGCAAATGTTTCAGAAATCTTAGGGGAGACAATAATGGGTATAGGTATTGTAACGGCTACATATATTGCTTCATCAGTTTTATTCATTCTTGCGCTTGGTGGGCTTAGTAACCAAGAAAAAGCAAAAAGAGCTGTTTGGTATGGAATTATTGGTATGGCCTTAGCTGTTTTAGCGACAGTATTAGGCCCTGGAATGGCAGGGTGGTCTTTAGTGCTACTAATCCCATTACTAGGTGTTGGTGCATTTATTGGGATGGTTGTAGCCCAAAGAGTTGAAATGACGGAAATGCCCCAGCTTGTTGCTGCACTACATTCATTTGTTGGGTTAGCTGCAGTCTTTATAGGTCTTAATTCAGATATTTTGGGTACTCATGGTTTAGTTGGCGCTGAGATTGCGATACACGAAGTGGAAGTATTCCTTGGTGTCTTCATAGGGGCAATAACATTTACTGGATCAATTATTGCTTATGGTAAGTTAGCTGGAAAAATTGACGGTAAAGCTTTGGTATTACCATTTAGACATCTTCTGAATTTAGCAGCAATTATTTTTAGTTTGATTTTATTATTAATGTATATGAACCATTCTGGGTCATGGACATTGTATTTGATGATGATCATTGCCTTTGCTTTAGGTGCGCATTTAGTAGCCGCAATAGGTGGTGCTGATATGCCTGTAGTAGTTTCAATGTTGAATAGCTATTCTGGTTGGGCTGCTGCTGCGACAGGGTTCTTACTTGGAAATGATTTATTGATTGTAACGGGTGCTTTAGTTGGCTCATCTGGCGCTATTTTGTCATACATTATGTGCAAAGCAATGAACCGATCATTTATATCTGTTATTCTAGGTGGATTTGGAGGCTCAAAAGGTCCTGCCATGGAGATTGATGGAGAGATGATAGCAACGGATGTAAATACAGTTGCCGCACAATTGAATGAAGCTAAAAGTATTGTCATAATTCCTGGATATGGAATGGCAGTCGCCCAAGCTCAACAATCTGTTTCTGAGCTTACAAGACGATTGCGTGATAAAGGTAAAACTGTGAGGTTTGCTATTCATCCTGTCGCTGGAAGACTGCCGGGACATATGAATGTTCTACTGGCTGAGGCAAAAGTTCCATATGATATAGTTCTCGAAATGGATGAGATAAATGATGATTTTCCTGAAACTGATATCGCAATTGTCATAGGCTCAAATGATATTGTAAATCCAGCTGCCCAAGAAGACCCAAATAGTCCAATCGCAGGAATGCCAGTGCTTGAATGTTGGAAAGCAAAATCAGTTATTGTATCCAAGCGAGGTCAAGGTACAGGATATTCGGGAATTGAAAACCCATTGTTTTTCAAGGAAAACACTAGAATGTTATATGGAGATGCAAAGGTAAGTTTAGATCAAATATTACAGTCAATAATTTAAGATAGATTTTTAATGATTTAAATTTAGAGCTTCTTTCGACTAACTCTGGGTATAAAACAAAAGCCTAATTATATGTTGAATTATTATAAGGCTAATGTTTTATAATTTACAGTCTAATGATTGGAAGTGTTATTATTTATATATTTGGATTTTATCATCTGGATGTTGACCATAAATCAGTTTTTAGAGTAATAAAATATAGAGTAATTCATAAATATTATATGAAGCATTATTGTTTCTTTATGCATTGCATTAACAAAGAAAAATGACATGAGGCAAAAATGCACAAACACCGAGGCTTTCCGTCGCGATTACCAGGGTCTGATTTCCAGTTTACAATTAGACGGCCTAATAAAAAAGGCCCAACACCAATAATACGCCGAGAGAGATTTGCTGATAGGCGAAACGTTGATCGAAAAGCTGATGAAGTTTTCATGTTATCTTTAATTGAGAGTTTTGGAGAAGAACCTTTTGTAAGGGGAAATCTAGATGCAGGAAGATTGAGTTGGTTATTTGGCCGAGAAGTCTTACCGGTTGATGATCCATTTGATCCATGTGATTATGAAGCTAGAATGAAAATTGATTTAAGTAAAACTATGGTAAGTTTTTCAAAGATATTTACTGAAGAATATGAATAATTGGCCACAATAAAAGATAGGTATTATCTATAAATTATAGGATAAATAAATTTAAATGTCATATAAAGCCATTTACGAATCTGCAAAATTAAACCCAGAAAAATTTTGGATGGAAGCCGCCAATCAAGTCGATTGGATTAAGCCTCCAAGTAAAGCGCTTTTTGACAATAATTCACCTTTTTATGAATGGTTTAGTGATGCAGAAGTAAATACTTGCTTTAATGCTGTTGATCGCCATGTGATAGCAGGCAATGGTAAGCAAACTGCCATTATTTATGATAGCCCGATTACTGGAAAAAAAAGTAAAACTTCTTATTTAGATCTCCAAGAGCAAACTTCTAAATTAGGTGGTTTGTTGCGCAAGCAAGGTGTCAAAAAAGGCGATAGAATTATTATTTATATGCCTATGATACCTGAAGCAATTGTTGCTATGTTAGCATGTGCAAGAATTGGAGCAATTCATTCCGTAGTATTTGGAGGGTTTGCTGCAAATGAGTTAGCAACAAGGATTGATGATTGTACCCCAAAAGTTATTTTGGCAGGCTCTTGTGGAATAGAGCCGTCGGGAGTAATCGCATATAAACCATTAATAGATAAAGCTATTGAAATAGCTAATCACAAGCCAGATAATTGTATTATTTACCAACGTGAAACTCTTCAGGCAGAATTAATAGAAGGTCGTGATTTAGATTGGGTAAAAGCTCAAGATGGCATTATTCCTGCAGAATGTGAGAAAATGAATGGATCAGATCCTGCGTATATTCTTTATACGTCTGGTACAACGGGCCAACCAAAAGGTGTATTGCGTCCTATTGCTGGCCATATTGTAGCTCTTACTTGGACTATGAAGAATGTTTATGATGTTAATCCTGGTGAAGTGTTTTGGGCAGCATCAGATGTTGGTTGGATCGTTGGGCACTCTTATATATGTTATGCTCCATTATTTAATGGAAATACGACTGTTGTATTTGAAGGAAAGCCAATTGGCACTCCAGATCCAGGCACATTCTGGCGTATTATTGAAGAATATAATGTTAAAGTACTATTTACAGCCCCAACTGCATTTCGAGCAATTAAAAGAGTGGATCCAACAGGGGAATATATTAAAAAGTACAATTTGAGCTCACTAAGTAGTTTGTTTCTAGCAGGTGAACGCGCAGATCCAGATACAATTGAATGGGCAAAACATCATTTAAACGTTCCAGTCATAGACCATTGGTGGCAGACGGAAACTGGCTATGCAATTGCATCAAACCCTTGGGGTATTGAAAAATTACCAATTAAATTGGGTTCTCCCACAGTTGCTATGCCAGGATACGACATTCAAATACTTGATGAAAAAGGTAAAGAGGTTCCTGTGGGGAATTTGGGTGCAATTGCTATAAAGTTACCACTTCCGCCTGGAACATTAACTACTATTTGGAATGCAGATCATCGTTATGAAAGCTCATACCTTAAATCATTTGATGGTTTCTATGAAACTGGTGATGCAGGTTATAAGGATGAAGATGATTATCTATATATTATGGCTCGAACCGATGACGTAATGAATGTTGCAGGCCATAGATTATCTTCAGGTCAAATGGAAGAAGTTTTGGCAAGTCATCCTGATGTTGCTGAATGTGCAGTAATTGGTGCAGCAGATGCTCTCAAGGGGCAAATTCCAATTGGGCTTTTATGTACTAATGCAAATACATCAAAATCTAATGAAGATGTAATTAAGGAATGTATCAAGTTAGTAAGAACAAAAATTGGTCCTGTAGCTGCTTTTAAAACAGCTATTATTTTAGATAGACTGCCAAAAACGCGCTCAGGTAAAATTTTACGCGGTACAATTGTTAAAATAGCAGATGGTCAAGAATATAAAGCACCAGCTACTATAGATGATCCAAAAATACTTGAAGAAATAACCTTAGCATTAAAAAATATAGGATATCCAAAGCTTTAGTTGAGGAATGAAATCAATAAAGAATTTTGATATGTTGCGAAAAATTAATAATTTATGGTTTAGTATCCAATTCAGGATTATTATTTTACTTCTAGTCAGTTTATTATTTAAGGCACCTTATGGAAAAATATGAAAATATTCAAAAAGAAGCTCCAGATCGTGCTTATGAAATGGACTCTTATTTAATTGATACCGTTTTAACTTATATTGATGATCAAGATAAACAAAGCCTTATTACTTTATTAAACGAATACCATCCTGCAGATATTGCTGATCTTTTTGAACAAATAAATCCAAATAGCCGGTCTGCTTTAATGGAACTTTGGGGCAAAGAAATGGATGGAGAAGTTTTTGCCGAAATGGATGAAGGTCTTTCTGGTGAACTCATCGAAGAAATGTCTGATGAAGTAGTCTCTTTAGTATTAAAGGACTTGGAAACAGACGATGTTGTCGATTTGCTTGAAGATCTAGAAAAAGATGAGCAAAACCGGCTCATAGATGTATTAGATGCAAGTGGTCAAATTGCAGTATTAAACTCATTAAAATATCCAGAGGGAACAGCTGGTCGGTTAATGGCCAGAGAATTAGTTATGGCACCAACCCATTGGAACGTGGGACAGACAATCGATAACTTAAGAAAAAGTAAAAACTTACCTTCTCAATTTTATGATGTTGTTGTGGTCGATCCAATGTCAAAACCTATTGGAAAAGTTACACTGTCAACATTATTGCGGGCTCGCAGGTCTACTCCTTTAATAGACTTAGTTGATGAAGAGTTTAGAACAATCCCAGTTTCACAATCTCAAGAAGATGTAGCTTATGCTTTTAACCAATATAATATGGTTTCTGCGCCAGTTGTGGATGACGAAAACCGTTTGGTTGGGGTTATTACAATGGACGATGCAATGGAAGTTCTAGGTGATGAAGCTGATGAAGATATCAAACTTTTGGGAGGTGTTGGCGATGAGAGCCTAACTGACACTATTCTTGTGACTGCACGACAAAGATTTCCTTGGCTTGGAATTAATTTATTAACATCAATTTTAGCATCAATTGTTATTGCACAATTTTCTTCAACTATTGAAGCTATCGTAGCACTTGCTGTTTTAATGCCAATTGTTGCTTCAATGGGAGGTAATGCAGGAACGCAAACTTTAACTGTTGCTGTTCGTGCTCTTGCAACAAAGGATTTAACATCAGCAAATGCATGGCGTGTTATTCGACGTGAAGCATTGGTTGGATTATTGAACGGCTTAGTTTTTGCAATTATAATTGGCCTTATCGGATACTATTGGTATGGTTTTGCAATGTTAGGAGCCGTTTTGGCTATGGCAATGATTTTAAATCTATTAATGGCAGGATTGGCGGGTATATTAGTACCATTAATGCTTGATAAATTTAAGATGGATCCTGCTTTAGGCTCAAGCGCCTTAGTAACTACTGTAACTGATATTATTGGGTTCTTTGCATTTCTTGGTCTTGCATCTGCAATTTTATTATAGATATTTATTTTAATATTCTAATTATTTCAGATTGCAGCCCTTTTTGAATTTTTATATTTTTTGTATTTATTTCTAATATTTTCCAACCATCTATTTCTTGGCCAATTTTAGCAGATTGATAAACTCCATTTTTATTTTTAAATAAGGCACTTTTTCGTTTTTTTGACCCAAATGTACTAATCAAAGTAAATGCATTAAAATCAAATTTATTAATAAAATTTATTTTTGGGTTATCTTTTTTTAAGGGCGAAATATTTTTTTTGGAAACTCTACTGAAAGTTATTTCATCATCTTTTAATGGAGAAACTTTAGCTTGATTTACAATAATATTAAAATCTTTTGGCCTTGTTGGGGGTGTCAAAATTTTTTCTTTTTCATCAATTATTAAATTAGTTTTTTTGGTAGATAAATTTACAGGTCTAAGCTTAGGTGCGAAAATGGCTGTATCATCTGGGAGCACGTGGTTAACATTAGTATTGTTTTTAAGGTTTGACGAAAATGCGCCACTTGAAAAGCTAGACAAGAAAACTGCTAATAATAAAAGATACGATGATTTCAATTTATGCTTATGATTGGTATATTCACTATGGTTAGGCTTAAAAGCTGATATAAAAATATATGAAGCTTTATTTACCATTTAATTAAATTACCTAATTATTTATTGCAGATTATGAGATTAAATATTTTTTAACAAGTAAAAGTGCTTTAAAGAAAGCAATTGGCCAATTTATGAATAAAAGAGATTAATTATTCCCTATGTTTTTTTAGACTTGGTGGCATATAGAGCAACAGCTGTTGCATTCGAGACGTTAAGTGAGCCAAACTCAGCAGCATAATCAATTTTTACTAATTCATCGCATGTTTGCTTTGTTAATTCTCTTAAACCAGGACCTTCAGCTCCAAGAACAATAGCAAGAGGCCTATCTTGATGTAATTTTGCAATATCATCAATGCTATTGTCCGCTGTTCCGTCTAATCCAACAACATAATATCCCATTTCTTGTAGCGTTTTAATAGACGTAGCAAGATTTCTAACGCGTATGTAGGGTTGTCTCTCAAGTGCACCTGACGCTGTTTTAGCTAAAGCACCGGTTTCTGGAGCTGAATTGCGCGCTGTGGCAATCACAGCGCGCGCGCCAAACACTTCAGCTGAGCGTAATATTGCACCTACGTTGTGTGGGTCAGTGACTCTATCAAGAATAACTAATCGAGCTTTCTTATCATTACGGGGAGCGCAAACTGTTGACATGTTTCCCCAGTCTAGTGGCTTTACTTCAAGTGCTGCACCTTGGTGAACTGATTGTGGATCTATTGGTGGGTTAAATTTGCGAGGATCAATAATCTCTACATCAATGCCAGATTTTAAAATTGAATCTGCCAATTTATCATTAGCATTTTTTGTTACCATAAGTCGGATGCGTTCTCGCATAGGGTTCTCTAATGCATCTCGCACTGCATGAAGACCAAACAACCAAACCGTCTCAGCAGATCCAGCACTTCTTTGGCGTTCTTTTTCTACAATCCAAAGTGGTTTTTTCTTTGATTTTGGTGCCATTTACTTTGTCCTGATCAATTTATTCCTCTTTGCACTGCTTATGCTTGCACTGCAAGTTCACTTTGTTTGTTTTTAATGTTGACGAACGTGATTAGTCCGCCTATTCAGACGCTCGTTAGATGTGTTTTCATATCTATGGGCGACAGGCCGCAAGGTGTGGCAGGGGACTGTAACTCCCTCGCGGAGACGCACGCCTGGTTCGATTCCAGGGTCGCCCACCACTTACTCTTAGGCGATTAAGCCACGAGAGACTAAGTGAAAACCACAAGAGATTTCCAATAAAAAAGTGGAAAAATCGTGTTTGTTTCTTACTAAATTTTAATTTGTACTCTAGCTCTTCTGGTAGTCTTTATTAATTTACAAGTGCTCTGCCTTCACATGGTTGCTTCTTTTTAAACAGAAACAATATTAAGCAAATTGATACCTAATCTCGTATGTCTGATGACACGCTAAATTACACAAGTTAGCTTCGCAAAGCGACCTTATTTTTATAGTTATCAAGTTCTTTGAGTAATCCTAGACCAGTAGGTACGTTCATACGTTTGCAGAATTCATTCCAGATTGTTCCGAATGGAAGGTCCTTAAACTCTTCAGTCATCATGAAGCGCGTAGTGAAGTCTAATTTGTTTTCCGCAGATTTCAGTTGATTTAGAGGTAGCAATAGTGCTCTCAATAATGACTTCTGCATATTGCGTGTACCTATTACCCAAGCAGCTGTTCGACTGATAGTAGCATCAAAAAAATCTAGTCCGATATGCGTGCGCCCGAGCAGCCCCGAAGTAACTAATTCTTGAGCTATCATAAGTATTTCGTCACTTTGTAATATGACATGATCACTGTCCCATCGCATAGGTCTGGATACGTGCAAAAGCATTTCGTCGACAGACAGCGCAACTGCACTTAATTTGTCGGCAACATTTTCTGTTGGGTGAAAATGTCCCATATCAAGGCAGAGAATTGTACCATTACGAATAGAGTAGCCCATATAGAATTCGTGGCTACCAACTGTCATAGCCTCAACTCCAATACCGAATAGCTTACATTCAACTGCGTCGCGCATCTTAGTGGAATCCAGTTTTTGTGAGAGCATTTGGTCGAGAGACTCTTCAAGGCGTTTACGTGGACTAATCCTATCAATGGGATAATCTTTATAACCATCTGGAACCCATATATTGTTTATACAGGCTGATCCTAGCTCTTCGCCAATTTTTGCTGCAATTTCTCGTGTACGTTTTCCATGTTCAATCCAAAAGTCACGAATGCCTTTATCAGGATGGCTAAGTGTCAAATTGTCATCAGCTTTTGCATGGCCAAAAAATGTGGGATTAAAATCTAGACCTATATTTTTTTCCTTGGCCCAATCAACCCAGGGCTCAAAGTGTTTGAACTCTATCTCGTCACGGTCTGGCGTATCCTCAGTATCCATATACATGGCATGTAAATTAAGGCGATGTTTGCCTGGAATAATAGAATATGAAAAATCTAGATCAGCACGAAGCTCTTCTGGAGTGCTAGCTCGTCCTGGATGGTTGCCTGTTGCTTGGATTCCACCACCAGAAGTACCGGTTTTCTGTTCAAAGCCGACTACATCATCGCCTTGCCAGCAATGCATTGATATTGTGATCTTTTTTAGTGTATTAATGGCTTCTTCTGTATCAATGGCCCAGTCAGAAAATTGTGCTTTTGCAATTTCGTAATTATTCATAACTGTTTCTCCTGAATGTCTAATCAGCGCGTAAATGCTTGTACGTTACCCGCATCTACGTTGATTATATTACCTGTTGATTTAGCAGACATATCTGAAGCAAGGAAGTAGCAAGCTTCTGCAATATCCTCGGGAAAGACTGATCGTTTCAACATGGATCTTTGACGGTACATCTCTTCAAGCCCCTCTTTGTCAGTGCCATGTGTGTCGGCTCGTTGTTCTAACCATTCACCTTCCCATATTTTTGAGTCGCGCAGAACAGCATCGGGATTGACGACATTTACTCTTATACCGGCCCCAGCTCCTTCCAATGCAAGACATCTTGCAAGATGAATTTCTGCTGCCTTTGCTGTGCAGTAAGCCGAAGCATTAGGACTGGCTGCTAAACCATTTTTTGAGGCTACAAAGACAACAGAGCCATCTAAATTTTGGGCACGCATCAGTCTGAAAAAATCACGGCTGACAAGAAAATATCCAGTACTAAGAATATCCATGTTTTTATTCCACATCGCAAGAGTTGTATCCTCGACAGGAGCAGATGAAGCAATTCCTGCATTTGAAATAAGAATATCCACACCACCAAATTCGATTGAAATGTTTTTATAAGCCGATGCAACATCGGCTTCGTCTGTAACATTCATAAATATACTTTGTACTACATCCTTACCATAGGTTTGAGAAAGTTTTTCAGATGTATTTTTTAAAGATTCTTTATTGATATCTGCCAACATAACACAGGCACCTTCGGATAGGTATCGATCTGCAATTGCTGAACCAATTCCTCCGGCGCCTCCTGTAATAAGTGCCAAACGGCCTGCAAGCGATTTGGCTTTTGGCATTCTTTGCAACTTAGCTTCTTCTAATAACCAATATTCAATGTCAAAAGCTTCTTGCTCTGGTAGTCCGACGTATTCACTAACAGAAGATGCTCCGCGCATAACGTTTATAGCGTTAACATAAAATTCACCTGATATACGTGCAGTGGTTTTATCCTTTGCGAAAGTAATCATGCCAACGCCTGGGACAAGATAGACCACTGCATTAGGGTCTCGCAATAATGGACTATCTTCGTGTTTACAGCGATTGTAATATGCTGTGTAATCTCTGTCTCTTATACACATCTCCGAGCCCACGAGACGGACTCCCATCTCGTATGCC
>OJIR01000036.1_pt1 | contig 45689 bp, 36 predicted proteins | sample 1595711 | NCBI WGS metagenome assembly OJIR01 (sample SAMN05416846, study PRJEB24817) | seawater metagenome | isolation source: Sea water | place: Canada:Atlantic | collected 2013-07
GCTATCAAGGCATTGCACCCGCTGTTGCGCGTACAGAAGCAGATTTTGATCCAGGTGCCAAATTTCATATTCCTGGCAATACGCCGTATACCCGTTATTTCTTGTCTCATGTGATGCAGTTTCAATTTCACAAAGCGCTATGTGAGGCGGCTGGCAACAAAGGGCCATTGCATGACTGCTCCATATACGACAATAAAGCCGCAGGAGAAAAGCTGGGCCAAATGTTGAGCATGGGTGCGAGTCAGCCTTGGCCAGAGGCTATGTATGCGTTAACTGGGCAGCGGACAATGGATGCGTCGCCTATCATTGATTATTTCCAGCCTTTAATGGGTTGGCTGCAAGAGCAGAACAAAGATCGGCAGTGTGGTTGGTAGCGACCTCTAGACTGGCGTGTCGTTAACTTAGGTGGAGGGCGTTCAATGAATAGATATCGTGTTTACGGTGATATGCTTTCCGGCAATTGCTACAAAATAGCGATGTTGTTGGAGTTTATGGGCGTGCCCTATGACTGGGAGGCTGTGGATGTTTTGTCCGGTTATACCCAAAGTCCTGAGTTCAAGCAGCTAAATGCCAATGCAAAAATTCCAGTCCTGGAGATCACGAATGCTGAGACAGGGGGCAAAGAATATTTGTCCGAGTCTAACGCCATATTGAATTATTTGGCTGAAGGCTCAGAGTTCTTGCCGGCCAGTGGTTTGCCGCGGGCGCGAGTTTTGCAGTGGCAATTTTTTGAGCAGTATAGCCACGAGCCTTACATTGCCGTTGCACGCTTTATAAAGCGCTTCCTCGGTTTGCCAGCGGATCGTCAAGCTCAATATGAGGGCGCGCAAGTGGGTGGTCACAAAGCTTTGGCGGTCATGGAAGAGCAATTGAGTCGCACCCTCTATCTGTGCGGCGAAACGTTAACCATTGCGGATATCTCGCTTTATGCCTATACCCATGTAGCTTCAGATGGCGGTTTTGACCTTGCTGGTTATCCTAATATTTTGGCGTGGATCGCAAGGATTGAGGCGCGGCCAAATTACTTGCCGATGCAAAATAACATTGCCGACTGATTTTTCGCAGTTTGTTATGACTTTGTCCTAGGTAGTCGCTGGCAAGGACCCCTGGCGCTCTGGCGCTTCCTAAAAGTTAACGGGTCCAGCGGTTTGGAATCATGTCTTCGACCAACTGATTGATGCTAAAGGCGTGGAGATCTTTTTCCTCAGCCACTGACATGGCGAACTTTGACACACTGTTTGAGCGCGTATAAACCAGTACTTTTGGATATTTCTGTTTAATCCATAACGCTGTGCGCAGGTTGTCTCGCTCGTTACCAGTGCCCAATATCACCACAGTATTTTCTAGGCTGAGGTCGATTTTGCTAGAAACATTGCGCCACACTTCCGGGTGAGAAATGTCTCCGCGGAAGACCGAGCGTTGATAGTCTTTACCTAAGCTTTGCTGTTCTTCAACCACCTGAATGCGCCGTTCCGCGTCTTGGTCGATCAGAGCAACGTGAGAGAGTTCACGGCCAGCTGTTCGTTCTAATTGTTCTAATACCGACTGACCGAAGCGCCCAAAGCCGGCAATGACCACGTTGTCGCGGTTGTATGTTCGGCGAAAGTGCTCAACTAAGTTATTGCGCACAAAGCCTAGGGCGGCAAGGTTGTAGGTGTTAAAGATAATACAGTGACGTCCTAGGGATGTGCGTAACAAGCTGCGCATAAAACGTAAGTTTTGGCAGTGTACTACCACGCGGAATTTTAAATTGGGTGCAACGTCTAAAACGCGGGTTGCAGCTTCGAATGCTTGGTAATCATTGTCGCCTAATAGCAATACTCTTCGCGCTTTGGGCAGAGCGAGTTTCTTCAAAGAAAAACCTAAGGTCAGGTCGCCGACGATGGTCACCACGCCATAGCGCTGCTGTAGTTCTTGCTCTCGTATAGAGTTGAAATGATCATCTACAACAATGACTCGGTCGTTTGGCGATTGTCTGCGCAGCATGCGTAGATAACTGGTTGTGAGGTCTCCTGAGCCAAAAATCACAATATGATTTTCTAGGTTCCGTAGCAGCCATTGTTGAGGGTTGATGACTCGGATAACAGCCTCTATGACTGCCGATGCAGTCAGAAGAGGCGCGCCAAAGTAAGTGATCCAGAGTAAGGCTCGGGCCCAGATGGGTCCGCCAGTGGGTACGCCAAGATCTAAACCGCCCACAACAAACAAGCCTAGGATGTAGTAAATCTGCACTGCAATGCCGTCGTTCTCTGTAAACGGCCGCTCACTTAGGGTTACTCCGGCAGCAAAACTGCTTAAGCCGAACACAAACAACGAAGCTACAGCTATCCATCTCCAGCCTAAACTTTTATTTGTTAATGTTTCGAGAGCCATGTGCTCAGACCATTCCTATTGTTACTATGATTACATTCTATTCCTGGGGAGGGACAATGTCAGAGTTTTCGACAATTCAATATGAAATAAGTGATTCCGTTGCACGTATTACCCTTGACCGTGTGGATACACGCAATGCGCAAAACAAAAAAATGCTCTATGAACTAAACGATGCATTTGATTTGGCTGCTCGAGATGACGAGGTTAAGGTCATTGTGCTGGCCGCTAATGGGCCACATTTTTCTTCTGGCCACGATTTGGCAGACAAAGAAAAAGTCACAGATTTTGCTCAAGTGAGTAACTGGGGTGGCTTTGACAAGCCCGGTGCTGAGGGCCATCAAGCGCAAGAGGAAGAGATTTATCTGGGTTTATGTTGGCGCTGGCGCAACTTGCCTAAACCGACCATTGCTGAGGTGCAGGGCAAGGTCATTGCCGGTGGGCTGATGTTGGTTTGGGTATGCGATTTAATCATTGCGTCCGATGACGCCACGTTTTCTGATCCGGTGGTAGCTTTTGGGGTGAATGGCGTAGAGTACTTTGCCCACCCTTGGGAGTTTGGGGTGCGTAAGGCGAAAGAGCTTTTGTTCACTGGGGGGCGTATCTCGGCGATGGAGGCGAAATCTTGCGGCATGGTTAATCACGTTGTGCCAAGGCCCGAGTTAACCGATTTCACCCAGCAAATGGCTGCGCGGATTGCCCAGCGACCGAGTATGGGGCTGAGGCTGGCGAAACAAAGTGTCAACCAAGCCCAAGATGCGCAGGGTTTGTGGACCGCGCTGCAGTCCGCCATGGGCTTACAGCAGTTGGGTCATGCGAATAATCAGATAGTGCATGGCATGATTGTTGATCCCAGCGGCGCTGATACCATTCGTAGAGAGGCGAAAGAGAAATAGCCGCTGTGTGGCTAGTACCTGCCTAAAAGCTGGTGAGGCTTTAGGTAGGTTTTTGCCCGCTCCATAGCATTCCGGAGAGGGCGTAGCTAGTTATCGCCCTGTGAACTCAGGCTTACGCTTCTCAAGAAACGCCTTTAAACCTTCTTCAAAATCTTCACTTTGAAACAAACCATGTAGATGCATCATCAGATGATCTACTGAGGTGTCGTAAGACTCTTCCATACCCATGCGCATCATGCGTTTGGTAGTCTGCACTGCAACAGGCGCATTGTCTGCGATCTCCTGAGCCCAGGTCATAGCGGTATCCAAAAGCTCGTCGTGGGGCACCACGGTATTTACTAAACCTAGAGACAGGCTTTCTTCCGCGCCTACCGTACGCCCTCGATAATAGAGTTCCGCCGCTTTAGCCCAACCTACAAGCTTTGGCAGAAGCCATGTGCCGCCGCTTTCCGGAACCACATTTCGTTTTGCCGTAATGGCAGCCATTTTGCCCTTCTCAGACATGATGCGTATATCGCAGAGCAAGGTCATATCCATGCCATAGCCTGCAGCTGCGCCGTTGATAGCGCAAATAATGGGTGTGTCGCAGTGCCACATGACATTAATAGGTGCGTCGCGCAAATCAAATAACTTACGTGCTGGTCGATTATTGCCCTTAGGCTGATCGCCTTCAGCGTCTTTTGCTTCGCTGTCACGTCGATCGTTGGTGTCGATTAGGTCGAGCCCGGAGCAAAATCCGCGTCCGCTTCCGGTGAGCACAATGCAGCGTATTTCAGGATCTTTGTCGGCTTCCACCACCTTGCGGGACAGTTCATTGAGCATGTCTGGGCTTATGGCATTCAGTCGGTCGGGTCTATTTAGCGTCAAAACTAAGATATGTTGCTGCTGCTCGACTAAAAGTTGTGACGTTGAAGAGGCCGATATAGCCATTTTACTATCTCCCCGAATAAGTGATTGTCTATGTTATGTGCCTTTTCATTGCTATGAAAGTGCCGCAGACTAGCTGCGCTTGTTTTTGTGCATCGTTTTTAGGGGAAATTGTCATTCGCGTTTTGATTCTTATGGGCCTTATGTTGGTCCAGTTGCTGTGCTATGGGCCGGTTTTGGCCGCCACTTCCACTGCTAACTATGCCCAGTTTGCCTCAACTGGTGGCGTTGTCATTGGTAGTTTTGCTGACGAAGCCAATGCCCTCAGAGCGTCAATGCAGGCGTCCGCCGCGCTTGCCAACAGAGCCTTTAACGCAGATTTACAGATTACGCCGTCTGAACGTAATGGAACTACATTATTCAGGGTCATTGCGGTGCCACAAATGGGTGCTTCCAGTAGGCAACTATTATCTGAATTACGTGACAATGGTTATGCCACTGCTTGGCATATGAATGACGTGCCTGAAGCCGACGTTTTGCGCCCCCAACGTATTGTTTCCACTCTGGCTACGACAGTTCCTCTGAATAAAAATTCTCAGTTAGCTGGAGCCGATTCTTTGGCCGCAAAGACCGTTGGTGATGCGAGCGAAGACGTTCCTTCCAGCATTGTGCAACTGCTTAATACTGGTCCTGGAGAGCAAACAGTGTATGGCACTGAGGCCGGTGTTGATCTAAACAAGTTGGCTATGGCGACCTTTGTTGATGCAGAAGTTGGCGTGGTGATTGATGGTCAAATTGATGAGAGCGTTTGGCAGGATATTGCCTATTTCGACAATATGCGGGTGTCGATTCCAGATATCGGTACACCGGGTAAATACGCAACCAAAATGCGCATGTTTGCCACTGAAAAGGGTATGTATGTCAGTGCTGATATGGAACAGCCGCGAGACACATTGGTACGTCGTATGTCTAGACGAGATGATTTCATTGACCGCGATGTTTTTGGCGTAACTCTAGACGTTTCAGGCGAAGCGAAAATTGGCTATTGGTTTTTCATCGCGCTTGGCGACAGTCAGTCTGACGGAAAAGTTCTACCCGAGAGGCGTTATCAGAGAGATTGGGATGGGCCATGGATTGGCAAATCAGCTGTAACCGATAACGGTTGGAGTATTGAAATGTTTTTGCCTTGGTCCATGATGAGCATGCCCGAAACTGCCGGTGTGCGGAATATTGGCTTTGCCGCAAGTCGAATTATCTCTCACGCTAATGAGCGTTATCAATGGCCCGGTTATGGCGTAACCAGCGCGCGTTTTGTTTCAGCGCTGAATCAAATTGAAGTCCAAGGTGTGCAGCCGCGTACTCAAGTGGCCATGATTCCCTTCATTGCAGCAACATCCGACCAAGTGTACAACGAATCAGATGTAAGGGTTGGCGCAGATTTATCTTGGAAGCCGTCGCCTAAGTTAGAGCTTTCGGCAACTGTGAATCCTGACTTTGGCGCTGTTGAGGCCGATGACGTGGTTTTAAACCTTACAGCCAGTGAAACTTTTTTCCCGGAAAAACGACTATTTTTCTTAGAAGGTAGCGAAATTTTTAATGTAATGCCCCGGGACGACTTTAGCGCCTTGTATAGAATTGCGTTGAATGAGGACTATGCGACAACCTCAAGACGCATTTATTTAAATGACTTTGTACCAGTGCCGGTATCGCTCCTCAATACTCGTCGTATTGGCGGCACGGCTAACCAAATTGATGTGCCAATTGGCATAACACCAGAGCGTGGACAGCGTGATATACCTACAGACCTACTTGGGGCTGCAAAGGTAACAGGTACCAATGGTGCGTTTCGTTATGGTGCGCTAGCTGCAGTCGAAGATGATATCTCTTGGTTAGGGCGAAATAGCGCAAATCAGCCAGTAAAAATAACCGACGATGGCCGCGAATTTGCTGTGGCTCGGTTAAGTTACCAACTTGCTGGCGAGGCAAAAAAGTCAGTGGGTTATATGGGTACATTTGCCGGTGGTTCGTTATACGACGCGGAGATTCACAGTTTTGACGGTCATTATACGAGTAGCGATGGTAGGCTCATTGCCGATGGCCAATTGGTTATGAGTGATAGAGACGATGTCAGTGGTTCAGGGGCTTTGTTTGACGTGCTATATGCAAGTAGGCCAAACCTGAGGCATAAATTTGAGTTGGACATCATGGACGACAAAATCGATTTTAACGACTTAGGTTTTTTGCGTCGTAATGATTATGTTAAAGGGCGTTACGTGATGCTTTATAACAAGCAAGACTTCACGGAAAAGTTAACAAACTTCCGCTCGGCCTTTTCTGTGCAGCAGCAATACAATTTGGAGGAAGGGCAGGTCACTGACAGTGCCATACTTTGGCGTACCTCTTTTGTTCTACCTGGTCGCAATACGTTAAGAACAGGCATTGGTTTTTTACCTGAACGCTATGAAGACATAGACAGCAGAGGTAATGGCGCCTACCGAGTGGATGCAGGTGGTTGGTTTGAGATGCTCATTGCCACCGACGCAAATAAGACTTTCAGTTACTCAGCGGGTATAACTGCGCAACAAGAGCATTTGGGGGACGTAACCTACGGTGCGTCGGCAGGAGTGACCATTCGTCCTCTAGACGTATTGAGCTTGGACTTCGATTTGCGTTATAAGAAACGTAATGACTGGTTGGTTTATCAAGGTGGTCGTAACTTTGCTAGCTTTGATGGCGACGAATGGCAGCCTAGCTTTGATATGAATTGGTTCATCGCTCCTGGGCATCAGCTGCGCTGGAATATGCAGTGGGCAGGTGTACGTGCTGAAGATACAGGCTTTTATACCATTCCAGCGGTAGATGGTGATCTGCGGCCTGGAATAAGGGCGCAAAATAACTACGACTTTAACTTGGGCGTTTTTACTACACAGCTCAGATACCGTTGGGAAATTGCACCGCTGACAGACTTTTATTTGGTCTACAACAGAGGTAACTCGCTACGTACAGGTGATGATGCAGATGTGTCAGAATTGTTCTCTGACAGCATCCAAGATCCTGTTATAGATTCAGTGGTGGCAAAGCTGCGCTACCGGTTTGGCAATTAAGGTCCGTCGAGTCTGGGCAGAGAGTTTCTCAAGTCCTGGGCTGTGAGGCTCTGGGTAAATAGAGCTACTATGTGAATTAGACAGTTCGGACTGCGGAGGTTTGGACTAAGTGGTTTGGACTAAAAAGTTCGGACAGCAAAGCGTGGATTAAGTAGGCCCGGATGCAAACGTCGGGCCGAGAAGGAAAAGAACCCAGTCATCAGAATCTGGGTGAAATAATAAAGATTCTAAATTTACCGGTGAGGGTTTTTTGCCCTCTGGCTAGCGCGTGGCCAATTTTTGAATTGTGCCGAGCTCTATAAAATTTGCACGAAAACTCGAATGAAAGTTCGTTAGACGACAAATAACGGGAGAGGATAAATGATGACTGTAATTAAAACGGCTCGAAACTTAGTTTTGGTATTGGCTGTAATGTTGGTGGTGGCACCTGCAAGTGCCAAAGAGATGAGCAGCACAAAGCCCGAACGCCAGGGTTTTTCTAGTGAACGCTTAGAGAAGCTTACTCAGTTGATGAACGCCAAGGTCGAGGATGGCACCATGGTGGGTGGCATGGGGATGATCGCCCGTAACGGCAAGATTATTTACAGCCAAACTTACGGCCAAGCTGACCGTGAAGCAGGCAAGGCGATGACCGATGACGCTATTTATAGAATTTATTCTATGAGCAAGCCCATCACTGGCGTTGCTTTGATGATGCTGTATGAAGAAGGCAAGTTTCGCCTGAACGACCCTATTGCTATGTATATTCCCGAAATGGCCAACCTGCAGGTGGCTCCTTCTACAGCAGGTACTGGCATTGTTTCTGACGGTACCACCAGTACCACTATTGGTGCTGGCGATAAAAGCCTGATTGGTCAGACTCGCAAACCCACACGCCAGCCCACTATTCGAGACCTTATGACCCATACGGCAGGTCTCACATACGGTGTGTTCGGTAATACTGAAGTGGACCAAGCCTATCGTAAGGCTGGGCTTTTGGGTGATATGGACTTAAAAGAGTTTGTGACAGCCCTCGGTAAGTTACCTTTGCAATATGATCCAGGCAGCCAGTGGCACTACAGTGTTTCCGTAGATGTACAGGGCTATTTGGTAGAAGTGCTTTCGGGCATGAAGTTCAGCGAGTTTCTTCAGCAGCGTATATTCGCGCCATTAGACATGAAGGATACGGCTTTCAAAATCAATGAAGGTAATAAAGATCGCCTTACTCAACTTTATAAGCCCGAAGGCGTTACTGCGGACAATTACTTTTCTCCAGCAACCGGTAGTGGCCTTGAAGTGGCAGATGCCTTCATCAGCGCTGGTTATATTTACGGTGGTAAGTTTGAAAGTGGCGGCGGTGGGTTAGTTGCCACCGCTCGTGATTACATGCGTTTTAGCCAGATGATGCTCAATGGCGGCGAGCTAGATGGCGTGAGGATTCTCTCACCGAAAACCGTAGATCTGATGACGGCAAATCATATCGGCGATATGGGCTTGGGTTTCGGTCGCAAGGGCGTTGGTTTTGGGCTAGATTTTGCTGTTGTGCTTAATCCCGGTGAAGTGGGCGAAGTCAGTTCAGCTGGCGAATATAACTGGGGGGGCGCTGCGGGTACGCGTTTTTGGATTGATCCTCAAGAACAGTTGATTGGACTGTTTATGGTGCAGAGTATTCCTCACCGCACCCGCCTAGCTGGTGATTTTAAAGTGATGACTTATCAGGCTTTGGTTGAAAAAGAGTAACTTCTCAACTTATTCTGTAGCAACAGATTCAAGGGCCCTAATTTGGGCCCTTTTTTTTGCATCGTTGAATGTCTTTTTTGTGGCATTTTGTCTTGAGAGGTTGGCGAGGTGTGTTTGCGTAAGGCAACGGGCCCGATGTCGAACTCTGGTTTTACCGCTTTTTTGGTCGTTATGAAAAAACTATTTGTTCTGCTATTTATTTTGTCTCTGCCTTTCCTTGGTATGAATTTGCTCGGTCTCTCGCCCTTTGACTTAAAAGCGAACGTGCAGGTAGGCACAGGTATTGGTGCCAAACTTGCCTGCTCTGGCCGGTATCTGTCTGGGTTTGATGCCCAGCAGGTTGCTGCTGATATTGCCTCCTATTCTGCAGCGGCAGACTTACTGGCCATTAACTATGACGATGTAGAGATGTCAGCCAGCGCCAGCTTATTCGGCTTAGGTTCCACCAAAGCTAAGTTTCGTCCAGGGCTGGGGTGTACTTTGGTGCGCGCTGGCAGCGAGCAGCTTGATGATATTGTTGTGCCTACCCTTGTAGAGTCGTTAGAGCCTTGGCCTCGAGGCTCCATGGTTAATAGCTTAGACAAGTCTATGCAAAGCCAATTGGCAACAGTGCTTGCGCAAGACAATGCTGAAAATTTACAGACCAGAGCGTTATTAGTTGTGCGTAACGGCAATATAATCGCCGAAGCTTATGTCGAAGGTTTTTCTCCACAAACACCTTTAATGGGTTGGTCTATGGGTAAGAGCTTATCTGCCATTATGCTCGGGCACCTAGCCTACGTAGACAAGCTAGCCATGGACGAGGCTAATTTGTTTGCTGAGTGGTCAGGGGATGATCGTCGTAACATTACTTTGCAGCAGCTATTACAAATGAGCAGTGGCCTAGATTTTTCTGAAGTGTACGCGCCGGGTAGCGATGCCACGCGCATGTTATTTGTTGAGGCAAGTGCTTCAGGTGTGGCTAAAGCCAGTGCGCTTATCCATCCTCCTGGTACGCATTTTTCCTATTCTTCAGGCACTGCTAATTTGCTCTCGGAAGTCTTTGTCAACCGAACAGGCGGTACTCAGGCGGCGGTAGATACTCTACATAAAGAAATACTGGCGCCCATGGCCATGGCCCACACGACATTAGAGTTAGATGCTAGTGGGGTCTTTATGGGCAGTTCCAATATATATTCCAGTACTCGGGATTGGGCTCGTCTAGGTTTGTTGCTGCTACAAAAAGGTGAACTCAACGGTCATCGAATTGTAAGCGAGCAGTGGGTGATGCAGGCAACCAGTCGCAATAGCAGTGATAACGAGCGTGCTTATGGTTATCAGGTTTGGTTGAACCAGGGTGACAAAGCGTTGAGATGGCCAGATTTACCGGCGGATGCTTATGCTTTTACCGGTAATCGTGGCCAGCGGGTGATGATCATTCCCTCCCTGCAAACTCTTATTGTGCGTATGGGATGGAGCAGTGTGAACTACCCAGACAATCAGCGATTTGCTCAACTACTGGCCCTGTAGAGGATTGAAGGCGCTCTTAGGTACGTTGCTAAATCGTGTGCTCATTGTCTTCTTTAATAAAATCCGCGCCGCGCTCTGCAATCATTACTGTGGGCGCATTGGTATTGCCCGAGGTAATGGTGGGCATAATAGAGGCGTCAATTACTCGTAAACCGCCAACCCCATGGACTTGTAGGCGGTCGTTCACCACAGCCATTGGGTCGTTACCCATTTTGCAGGTACCTACCGGGTGAAAAATTGTGGTGCCTAAATCCCCTGCGGCTGAAGCCAATTCGTCTTCCGAGGTTAAATGCGCACCGGGTTTCAGTTCTTTGGGGTTAAAGGGCAGCAGGGCTGGAGCAGCCATGATTTTCCGTGTGAACTTTAATCCGGCTACAGCGACATTTAGATCTTCTTCTGTTGACAGGTAGTTGGGTCTGATGGCCGGTGCTACCGCAGGGTCCGTTGACGTAATAGCTATGCTACCTCGGCTTGAAGGTCGTAAATTACAAACAGAGGGTGTGATCGCATCATACTTATGTAGTGGCGAGCCAAATGCATCTAATGACAGTGGTTGTACATGCCACTCGATGTTAGCGGATGCCTGGCTAGGATCGCTTTTGGCAAACGCACCAAGCTGGGAGGGCGGCATAGTCATGGGGCCGGTTTTATTGAAAAGATATTCAAGGCCCATTTTTGCCATACCCCAAGGGTACTTTGCTCGGCGGTTTAGAGTCACGGTGTTATCTACCGAGTAAATGGTTCTGATCTGTAAATGGTCTTGCAAATTATTGCCCACGCCGGGCAGTTCGCGCTTTGCTTCAATGCCGTGTTGTTGCAGTAACTCTGGCGCTCCGATACCTGAAAGCTGCAAGATTTGCGGTGAGGCGACGGCGCCAGCCGCCAATAGAACCTCTTTGTTGGCGGTTATAAGCTGGGCCTGACCTTTGTGAAGCACATGCACGCCTGTGGCCACTAGGCCTTTATCGGTATGCTCTAGCGCCAGTTTTTGCACCATGGCCTCAGTCATTACTGTAAGATTCTGGCGCTTTTGCGCGGTGTCTAAGAATGCTCTAGCCGCGCTCCAACGCTTGCCTGAGCGCTGATTCATTTGGAAGTAGGCGTTGCCAAAATTGTCGCCTGTGTTGAATTCTTTGATTTTGGGGATGCCCGTTTGAGCAGCGGCTTCTCGCCAGACGTCCAATATTTCCCAATTCACTCGGCGTTCTTCAACTCGGAGTTCGCCGCCGCTGCCGTGAAAATCATCGGCGCCGTGCTGATAGTCCTCCGAACGCCTAAATATAGGTAAAACATCATCCCAACCCCAGCCACGATTGCCTTGGCTGGCCCAATAGTCGTAGTCGCTTTTTTGTCCACGCATATAAATCATGGCATTAATGGAGGAGGAGCCGCCGATAACCTTGCCCCGGGCGTAGCCAATACGTCTGCCGTTTAAACCTTTTTCTGGCTCTGTAGAAAAGCACCAATCCGTACGCGGATTGCCTATGGTGTAGAGATAACCCACCGGGATATCGATCCAAAAATAGTTATCTTTTTTGCCAGCCTCAAGCAGCAAAACTTGTTTGGATGGATCTTTAGATAGTCGATTAGCTAACACGCAACCGGCTGTGCCGGCGCCAACAATAATATAGTCGTAAGTAGACAAATGAGTTTCTCCGAAGCAGATGGTCAGCATATCAGGTATACGAGTGTTTGGTGTTGCTGAAGAATTTGTTACTATTTGCTGGCGCAAACAGTGTCTTAGAAGTGCCAGTATGCAATGGGTTCAGTAGGAGTGCGAGAAGTGACACAGAATGTTTTTCAGCAGGTTTTACAAAACAGTCTATTACTTATTGAAAAAATTAATGCTAGAGAAACGCAAGATCTACAGTCTCTTTACTTAGACGAGGCTGTAATGGAGATAACGGGTTTAAGCAAATTTGTTGGTATTGAGCAAATTCAGGGCTTTTGGAGTGCCTTGGTTTTCGGTCTGAAAAGCGAAATTGCTTATCGTGATGTAAAGATGGAACAGCTAAGTGATGGCGCTGCGAGTTTGTCGGCGAATCTGACCGCCAGCGGCCACAAGTTCATTGGTGTTGTAATGAATCAATCATGGGTATGCGACGGCGATAGTTGGCGTATGAATGAATGCCAATTCCAGGTGCGGTCAGGCCCGGCAGACTCATTTTTGGAATTTTTGCAAATTTTTTCTGCGAGTATGCAAAACTGGCTTACCGGGCAAGATGTGACGGAGGAGAACTGGTCGAGGATAAGCGTCGCTTGCGCTGATGACTTGGGGGTTGTTTTACCAGATGGGCGACAAATTTCCGGCGCTGAGCTTCTTAAGTTAATTCGTGGTTTAGTTGCATCGGAACCTTGCTTAGTTATGGAGGTCTCTCAGTTAGAGATGCTTACTATTAGTGAGTCGTTGTGTGTTGTGTCGTATACAGAATCTCGGCGCGTGGGCGGCGATGAGGGCTCGTGTGACGTTCGCAGCACCTTGGCGTTTGTTCGGTACTCGTCCGATGGTTGGGCATGGCGGCACGTACAACAAACTCATATAGCGGCTGAGTAATGGTAGGTTAGTATCCTCTGTTTTGGCGTTTATCTATCGTTGGCTCTTTCGAACCAGCCCATTCCTCTATTCCTCGCCTTTTTTACCCCTGCCAAAAAAACTATGCTTTTGCGGTTATCGGATGAAAGCAGCCGTTTGCCTTAAAGCTCAGTCAAGTGGATTTAGGACGAGTTAAGTTTCTTTATCTAGAAATAAGAGCGTCCTGCAAACTTATTCGATATGGAGATTTATCTCATGGACCAGAATGCTTATATGGAAGTATTGGCGGCGAGTCAAAATTGGATTGCTGGGTTTAATCGCGGTGACCTGGCAGCAATAGTCAGTGGTTACACTCAAGATGCTTCAATGCACCCGCGACCCAACCCATTGTGTCTTGGGCGGCAAGAAATAGAAGTTTTTTGGTCTGGTTTGCTGGCCGCTGGTGCCAGTGAGTTAGTTTATTCCAATATTCGGCTGACTATTGAGGGTGAAGGTCGTGCGCGCTTAGCCGCGGATTGGTCAATGAATGTAGCAGCAGGTGTTATCACCAATGAGCTGTGGATTAGGCAAGAGGACGGCCAGTGGCTGATTGCTCAGGACGACTTCGACATCTTGCGTCAGAGCACGGGCAACATCACCGAATTTGTTAGTCAGTTCCATGCCCATTTAACCGCATGGTTTGCTGACTCCGATGACTCAGGCGCCGTATGGTCTGCTTTAGAATATGCGTGTCCGGACAATATGGTGCTGGTGTATCCCAGTGGCGAAAAACTCTCGGGCACGCAATTCCTACAAAGTATTAGTAATCACCCGCGTAATAACAGCGAATTTTTGGCAAGCGTTGAACAAATACAAGTATTGTCCGAGTGCTTCAACCAAGGGGTTGTAGCCTATGTCGAAGTGCAGGTCGGTGCTGCGAACTCAACGACCAAAAACCGGCGCTCCGCCCTTGCGATGGTGCAACAAGGTCCGCAAGGCTGGTGCTGGCGGTATATTCAGGAAACAAGTTTGGGTTAGCCGTTTACGCGCCTACTGTAACGTCCGCAACGGTTGTTTTTTGCCCACTTCGCTTGGTATCGTAGACGCAAAATCTTTTCTTGGTTGAAAATCTAAGGCTGACAATGAAACTATATACCGTACCTGCTGCGCCAAACCCCACTAAAGTAATGCTCTATATCGCCGAGCGCGAAGCTGCGGGTATGGCTATGGGTATTGAACAAATCCGAGTTAATACTTTAAAAGGGGAACAAAATGCGCCCGAGCATTTGGCCCGTAATACGTTTGGCGCGCTGCCGGTGCTGGAGCTAGAGGGTGGTCGCTATTTGACCGAATCGCTCAATATCATTCATTTTCTAGACGAAAAATTCCCGCAAAACAGCATGCTTTCTAACGATTTAATAGAACGCAGTTTTGCGCGTGACTTAGAGCGAATTGTTGAGCTACGTATTGCAACGCCAATTGCACGTTATGTGCATGTGACTAATTCGCCCTTCGGCTTGCCGGCAGACCCCAAGGCCGCAGCGGAAATTGAAGCCAGCCTGCCAAAGGCGCTGGGTTATATAGAGGAAATGCTCAGTGACGGGCGCAGCCTTTTGCTTGGTGAACGTGTTTCAATTGCAGACTGCACGTTGCAAAGCGGGCTGCAGTTCGCCCGTTTTGGTAAGGCTGAGGTGATCGGCGACTACCCAAATATCCAAGCCTGGGACCAGGCCTATCGCGCGCGGCCCGCAGCCTTATCAGTACTTAAGTTCTAATCGACTGCCGGCTACCCATTGACCAAGTGTGTGGCCGGGGTATTAGTGGCCGGGGTGTTAGTGGCCGGGGTGTTAGTAGTACTAGCACTGTTCCTACTACTTCGCCGGCCAATATTGATCTTTGAGTAAACGCTTGTACAGCTTGCCGGTGGGCAAGCGTGGCAGTTCGTCGAGGAAATCCACTGATCTAGGTATCTTATATCCGGCTAAGTTGTCTTTGGCATAGGCTATAAGTTCCTCGGCTAGGCTGCCATTGCCTTCAATGCCGGGCATAGGTTGTACTACAGCTTTTACCTCTTCGCCAAAATCCTCGTTAGGGATGCCAAAAACCGCAACGTCTTGCACTGCCTCGTGCATGATCAGGGCGTCTTCAATTTCTCGTGGGTAGATGTTTACGCCGCCAGAAATAATCATGTAGGCCTTTCTATCCGTCAGGAATAAGAAGTCATTCTCATTGAGATAACCAACGTCGCCTAGTGAGGTCCAGTTGTTATGTACTGGGTGAGTAGCACTGGCGGTTTTTTCCGGCGCGTTGTGATACTCAAAATTTCTTTCAGGCAGCTCAAAATAAATTAATCCCTCATCGCCCGGCGCTTGTTCAACACCGGCTTCGTCGCAAATGTGCACAACGCATAGGTGGGCTTTGCCCACTGAGCCAGGATTAGCCAACCAGTCCTGGGGGCCAATTATGGTGAAGCCATTACGTTCGGTGCCCGAGTAGTATTCCCATAAAATGGGCCCCCACCAATCCATCATTTGATGTTTTATTGGTGCCGGACAGGGCGCTGCTGCATGGATGGCACATTGGTGACTGCTCAAGTCGTATTTCGTCAGGGTTTGTTTATCTAACTTAAGCATGCGAATAAACATGGTAGGCACCCACTGGGAATGCGTAATTTGATACTGCTCAATGTACTTGAGCGACAGTTCTGGGTCGAAACGCTCCATCATGACCACACTGCCGCCCAAAGCCAGCGTGCGCATGCAATAGCCGAAAGGCGCAGCGTGATAGAGGGGCGCGGGGGACAGGTAGACGGTGTTTGCGTCGAGGCCGTAGGGGTTGTTAGGTTCAACGCCTGGGATACCCTCGCTGACATGCTTGCCTGACAGTGGGCGTTTAATGCCCTTAGGTTGGCCAGTGGTGCCTGAACTATAAAGCATAGAGTCACCAGCAGGCTGTTCTGACAGAGGCGTTGTGGTTTGCTGAGCTACCACGGTTAAGTAGTCCTCAAAGCCGCCCAGATTCTCTGAGTTTGCTCCGCGAATAAACCGGTGTGGGCAATTCGGGATTAAGTCCAAAAGTTCAGCAGTAATGTCCAGGTCGCTTGAGGTGAAAAGTACTTGAGTGCCTGAATCTTGAATAATGTAGGCGGCTTCTTCCGCTGTTAAGTAGCGGTTGATACAAGTGATGTATAAGCCGGAGCGGTATGCACCCCAGGCGATTTCAAAAAATGATAGATGATTTTCCATCAAAATCGAAACGTGATCTCCAGGCTTTAAGCCTCGAGCCTGAAGAAGGTTAGCGACTTGATTGGAGCGTTGGTCTAATTCTAACCACGAAACTTCTTCGCCAGAGGCTGCGTGTATTAATGCTGGGGTGTTTGGTTTTACTTTCGACCAATGTCCTGGGTACATAAAAATCCTTAGTTTTGAAGTTGCGTTGGGCAATTCAATAAAGTTAACGGATAGGTTGATGGGTCAGCGCACAGACCAACCGGCGCTGCGCGTTGTAAAATTATTTGCTGTGCATGTGCGGTGCGAGGTGGCAGCGCGGCTGCGTGCACAGCCACTAGTGGTAGTTAGAGCACTTCGCCTGCAATGACTTCTAGTGCTTCAGGCTGGCGACAACCCAATAGCATTGACGCCACCTGACCATGATTGCCAGCGGTTTTCCATCGCTGTAAGCGTTCTTTAATCCGCTCCGCAGGACCCACAAGGTGACAAGCATCAATGAGTTCAGCTGGTACCGCGGCAGCGGCTTCGTCTTTGCGCCCAGCCAAAAATAGGTCCTGTATTTTTATTGCGGCATCTTCAAAACCCATTGCTTTGGCATAGTTGTTGTAGAAGTTTTTGTCGCGTGCGCCCATGCCACCAATATATAGCGCCATGTTTGCGCGGATAGGCATCATGCATTGTTCAACATCATCTCCCATCGACACCGTGACAAAGGGTGAGACTGCAAATTGCGTCATGTCCTTGTCACCGGCTTTGGCGAAGCCTTCTTGGATTGGCGCTGCGAATACGTCGTGCTTTTCTGGATCCATCCAGATGGGGAAAAAGCCATCACAAACCTCTGCGGCGGCAGCAACACCTTTGGGCGTTATGTTTGCGGCAAAAATTGGAATGTCTTCTTCGCAGTGCAAAATACTTTTCAAAGGCTTACCCAAGCCCGTGGCGCCTGCGCCGGTGTAGGGTAGTTGGTAGAGTTCGCCTTCAAAGCTCAGTGGTCCTTCGCGTTTAAATATCTGCTTCATAATCTGCACATATTCTTTCAGTCGCGTAACTGGCTTGCCGTAGGGGACGCCATGCCAGCCCTCTACAACTTGGGGGCCAGATGCGCCTAAGCCCACAATAAAGCGGCCGCCAGAAAGTTCAGCTAGGCTCATTGCTGTCATAGCTGACATCGCCGGTGAACGAGCGGGCATTTGCATAATTGCAGTACCCACTTTGATCTTGCTGGTATGGGCAAGCATCCAAGTTGCTGGCGTGACGGCGTCGCCACCCCAAGCCTCTGCAGTCCAGACCGAATCGAAGCCTAAGGCTTCGGCATGTTTAACTACGTCTAAGTTCACCTTGACTCGTGGACCAATGTTTCCTGCTAGTAGACCTAATTTCATATTCTTCCCCTCTAGTTCTCTCTGTAGTTCTCGCTATTTTTTGTTTTCTCAGTTCTTACGCGATTTTTGCATTCATCAATAACTCTAGTCTTTTAAAGACGAGGTTTATGCTGCGTCTCCTTGAGTTAGCAATTTTTCGTTCATTTCTTGAGTGTCAGCTAAATCGCCGCGCATAGTGCGCGCGCCAATAAAGTAGTGGCAAGCAGCCCATACGTTGACCATAACAGCCGCGCACATGGCGTAGCGTATTGAGTAAATACCAAAGTCTGGGGTCAGTATGTCGCTCAGAACCCCAACCAAGTATGGGCCAAGGCCCATGCCGATAAGGTTAAGTACGAAAAGTAGAATGGCAGAAGCAACGGCTCGCATACGCAGTGAAACTAACGCTTGGGTCATAGCGAAAGATGGCCCCAAATATGCGTTGCCTAATATCGCAACCATCATGAGTGAGGCGACAACCGCCCACACGCCACCGTATAGGTAAGCCACGAGCTGAAAGGGCACCATGACCAGGGTCGCAATACCGGGCACCCAAAAGTACCAGCGTTTGTCGTTGGTGCGGTCCGAGAGTTTGTCGGATATGTAACCGCCAAAGAACGTACCGATGGCACCAATACCTGCAATCAGCGCCAAAACGCTACCGATTTCAGTTAACGACATTTCATGAATTCGGATAAAAAATGGCGCGTTCCACGTGCCTGCACCGTAGCTGACGAAGGCGTGTAAACCCGCGGCAAAGGCAAGGTGTCTAAATGAGGTCTTGCTCCACAGCAGTTTAAGCACTGTCTTAACTGGCGGCGGGGGAGCAGTCTTAATTGGCGCGGCAGGCGCTTGGCTGGGTTTTAGGTCAGACATGCCTCTAGGTGGTTCGCGCAAGGTAAACCATACAATCAGCGCGAAAATGATGCCAGGTACGCCGACCAAGAAAAAGGTATAGCGCCAGCCTATGGCGTCTGCGCCCCAACCACCGACAAAACTACCAATCATTGTGCCTAAGGGAATGCCCAGTGCGTATATCGAAAGTGCGGTAGCTCTAGTTTCGATGGGAAAATAGTCGGATATTAAAGAGTGGCTGGGTGGGCTTGCGCCAGCCTCACCGATGCCTACGCCAATTCTCGCCAGCAGCAGGGTTAAGAAGTTATTTGCCAGACCACATACGGCAGTCATTGCGCTCCAAATCACCATAGAAACAGCGAGAATTTTTACCCGGCTGCGGCGGTCAGCTAGGGCGGCAATGGGAATGCCTAAGAACGTATAAAATACCGCGAAGGCGAGGCCGCCAAGGAAGCCAAGTTGGGAGTCACTGAGAGCCAGTTCCAATTTAATGGGTTCAAGTAACAGCGACAGGATAGACCTGTCGACGAAATTAATAATATACCCAACGAGCAATATCCCCAGTGCGTATTTCCGATAGTTTGGTCCAATATTCACGGCTTCAGACAAAACGATTCCCCTCGTCTAGTTTATTATTATTTGCAGGCGTGCTGTCCTGTGACAGCCCAAATTATGGTTGCCTGTTCGACAACCACCATTGCATAGTTTGTGAAACCAATTCAGCAGCATCTTGCTGCACAAAGTGGCCCGCGTTAGGCGCAGTTACGATGGTGACATCGTTATCTACCCAATCCCACGTGTTGTTCAACCCATCTGAGTGTAAGGCTGTGTCCTTGAGACCATGAAAAATCAACACCGGCATGGGTAGGCGCGGCGAGGCGCTAATACTTGCCACCGGACTGTCATTATCTGCAGATGGATAATTAGCCTTATAAAAGTTCAACATGCCGGTGAAACTGCTACGTTTGAAGGCCTCTACATAGTGCTTGCGCTCGTCGTCGTCGCGCACCCATCCAGATAATGTCTCAGCGGTCATGGGGCCGCCGAACATAATGTCTGGGTCGGTGGGCGAGCCCGCAATGAACTTACGTGCGTAGCCACTGTTTTTTTGCTGCTCTTCGTTAATGGCCATTTCTCTGGCCATACCACTGGGGTGGGGAAGATTTAGAATAACCAGATTGTCGACCATTTGTGGCAAATTAAAAGCCACCTGCCATGCCACAGCACCGCCCCAGTCGTGACCTACTACCGTTGCGCTTGATGCGCCTTGGTGTTTGATCACAGCAGCAACATCACCAACTAAGTTGGGCATTGCGTATTGTGCTATGCCCTCAGGCTGGCCGCTGAGGTTGTAGCCTCGTTGGTCCATGGCCACCACTGTGAAGTTTTCTTTCAGAGCATTTATTTGCTGTCGCCAGGTGTACCAGTAATCAGGAAAGCCATGAATCATCACCACCAATGGGCCTTGGCCTGTTTTTACGTAGTGGATCTTTACGCCATTGTTGTCGGCGTAGCCATGAGTGACCTCATCAAGTAGATCTGCGTTGAGCACTGGGCTGAATAACGCTGTAACTAACAAAAACATTTTTTTCATATGGTTGTGCCTAGTGGTGCTACTCCAAAATATTGAAATTTTGGCTCATTTGTTTCAAGCATTTGAGGCTAGCGACATTGTTGCCCACAAAGATAAGTGACTAATCGGTAGAAGTCTTTTAATCAGTTTTTTTGCAATCCCTCGGGGTAACACTACCACTGGTTTGGAAGCCTTAAAAGTACTCGAGGAAGCGGCGCTCTGGTATAGAGGAGAAGTGTTTGGGGAGCTTGTTGAAATGATCGGCGCAGTGGCCTGGGCATACTGATGTTTGTATCTAAGGGTTGGCAGACAGCTCTGCTAGCGGCGTACTCTGCGCTTGAGCCGGTCGAGTTTTTCTTTCCACATCTGAAAGGCTTCTGGGTCGCCGCCGCGGTCTGGGTGCAGTTTTTGGCACATGCGCCGTGCTTCTTGGATTTCTGCCACTGGTATGACTAGCTCAAGACCCAACGCTTTGATTTCAGAAGGGCTCAAGGTCTTTACCGGACTGGCGGCCTCTGGGGGTGAAAAAAAGCCATGCCAGTTCCCCGCGCCTTTAGTGGCATAGGACACTGGGCCTGATAGACCTAGTTTCCATGGGTGATTTTTTGCAGGCTTTTTCATATTGGCATTCTAATTATTTAGGTTACTAGCCTAGAATTTTGATCGAATTTTGACAAGTATATCTAGGCTATATTGTCTATAAGCGCTCTGCATTAAGCTGAGCGTGCTGCCTCTTCTCTAGCTGCTCGAACTTTGTCGTTGCTTTGATTAAAGAGCATGTTTTGTCGTGCTTTGGTTTCTTCGTCGGTGAGCTCTTTTTTGCCTAAATCTTCACCGGCCTTGCGACCAGTTTGTACGGCAGGCCTTGATGCAACAAGATCAACCCAGCGCTTGAGATGGGGAAAGGTTTGCCAGACGTTTTCGTCAATCATGCGGCCAAGCAAAAATGCCCAAGGCCATGTGGCCATATCGGCGATAGAATACTCTTCACCTGCCAGATAAGTATTTGCCGAAAGCTGTGCGTCCATAACGCCACTGAGGCGATCCACTTCGCCCATAAACCGTTTTACCCCATATTCCAACTGGCTAGCATCGTCGGTGATATTGCGGGCGTAATTTTTAAAGTGGTTGGCATTGCCCATCATTGGCCCCAAATTTGCCATTTGCCAGTGTACCCATTGCAATACCTTATACCGCTCGGGTCCTTGTTCACTGGTGAGGGTTGGCAGAAATTTACCAGTTTTGTCTGCAAGGTATTCGAGAATGGCGCCTGATTCAAACAGACCGATGGCCTCGCCACCGCCTGTTGGCGCATGATCGACAATGGCCGGCATACGATTATTGGGGCTAATGCGCAAAAAGTCGGGTTTGAATTGATCACCGCCACCAATATCTACGGGCACCAAATTATAATCTAGCCCGCATTCCTCGAGCATAATGGTGACTTTCCAGCCGTTTGGTGTGGGCCAATAGTGGCAATCAATCATTTCTTTGCTCCCCAATAAGAATGCGCTGCAACGGCACCTAAGACCGTTTAAAAGCGATTGCCGAAGCCGTCTAGGTTAATGCAATTTCATTCAATTTGTTGAGAAAGTTAGCATATTGGAGTATTCCTTTGTCTCCAATATGGGTTGCTACCACTGGCGCTTACGGGCATTTGCATGCGCTATCTATTGCTAGCTAGTAGAGGGTGGCTTGGGATCCGATGCCCGATAGAGAAAAGCACAACAAGTTTGTTAAAAGAGTAGGGGGATTCATGACGAGAGAAAATACGCACCAAAGTTCAACACGCTTGAAAGGTAAAACAGCGGTGATTACCGGCGGAGCAAGCGGTATGGGTCGTTCCACTGCCCTACGTTTTTTGGCGGAAGGTGCAAATGTAATAGTCGCTGATTTCAATCAAGCAACCGGTGCAGCGCTTGTACAGGAGGCCCATGAGCTGGGTTTTGCTGGCCACATTGCATTTATTCCTACTGATGTGGCGGTAGAAGGCGATGTGCAGGCTGCACTAGTTTTGGCGGTAGACACCTTTGGTCAGTTAGATATTGTTTTTAATAACGCGGGAGTAGGTGGCGCTATCGGTCCATTGACGCAAACCACAACTGAGTCCTGGGACTACACCATGGATGTTTTAGCGAAAGGCGTTTTTTTGGGCATTAAACATGCCGCGCGGATTATGCGTAGCCAAGGCACAGGCGGTTCAATTATTAATACCGCATCAATTGCCGCACTGAGTGGCGATGCTGGGCCACTGGTTTACTCTGCTGCTAAGGCTGCGGTTGTGAGTATGACAAAGTCTGCGGCAGTAGAGCTGGCGTCAGAGCGTATTCGGGTGAACGCCATTTGTCCCGGTTTTATTGCAACGCCGCTAGCCGACGGCGGCAAGCCGGAAAAAACGCGAGAAAACTTTAGTCGCGCACAACCATGGCCTGAGTATGGTCAGGGCGATCACATCGCTGGCGCTGCACTGTTTTTTGCCAGCGACGATTCCATTTTTGTTACTGGAGAGGCACTGGTGGTTGATGGTGGGTTAACTGCCGCTGGTCCAGAGTTATCACGTAAGTTTCCCCGTACCTCTGGTCGCAATTCTAGGGTAGCTGGAGTGACAAAGGGTAGTACTGGTGAAAAGCCTGAGTTGAAATCTTTCTGATAGATACATAGTTGCACCGTGCCGCGCCGTTTAAATAATCAAAAGGTCTAGTATGAGTTTTACAGAAAGTAGTAGTGATGCCGTATCTAGGCCGTTATCAATAGCCGGCACGCCAGCCGCGTCGCCATTGGGCTATTACAGTTGGACCTTTGGTCAATGTGCCCGCGATCCATTTTATATCGCGGTGGTGATTTACATATTCTTTCCTTACTTCAGTAATGTGGTCGTTGGCGACCCGATTAAAGGCCAGGCTTTGATTGGTTATCTCAATGCCACCGCCGGCGCGATTATGGCACTAACAATTCCTTTTTTAGGCGCGATTGCTGATAAAGGTGGGCGGCAAAAGCCCTGGCTTGCGGCCACTGTTGTGCTCATAGGTCTTGGCGCCATTGGCTTGTGGTGGGTTAAACCCGCTGGCGCAGGCTTAAGTGTGATGCAAAGCTTGGCGGTGTTGTTGGTTATTTTAGTCGTATTTGCTTACTCCGAAGTGTTTCACAATGCCATGCTGCCAAGAGTTGCGCCGGTTGAGAAAACCGGACTTATCTCTGGTATCGCCTATTCGCTGGGTAACTTAGGCGGCCTGTCCCTGATGCTGTTTGTGCTTTTTGCCTTCGCCTTGCCCGGCACTCAGGATTGGTCGTTTTTGCCTGCACAACCTCTGTTTGGCCTTGATCAAGCCACTCATGAGCATGACCGTATTGTCGGCCCTATTACTGGGGTCTGGGTGCTGCTGTTTTCACTGCCGGTATTGCTTTTTACGCCAGACGGCAAGGCATCTAACTTAGGTCTAACGCAGGTTGTTAAGTCAGGCTTAAGTGACGTAGTTGAAACGGTTAAACAACTTAAGCATTACGCCAACATTGCGCGTTATCTATTGGCCCGTATGTTCTACAACGATGGCATGATTGGGGTGCTGGTGTTTGGTGGTATTTATGCGTCTGGCACTTTTAGCTGGGGCTCTACTACACTGTTAATTTTTGGTCTGTGTACTAGCTTGTCTGCCATGGTGGGGGCGTATCTTGGTGGCTTACTGGACGACAAGCTTGGCTCAATGAAAACGTTAAAGATTGCTGTGGGCATGAGCTCCCTGATACTGCTGACGTTGGTGTCTATTGAACCTGGGACAATCTTCTTTGTAGTTCCTGTACCTGTTGATGCGGTTTGGAGTTTTCCCTATTTCAGTACGGTTGCCGAAATAGCCTATTTTGCTACTAACCAATTGTTTGCCCTGTTTTTTGTCACAGGATTGTCCGCATCGCGGACTTTAATGGCGCGAATTTCGCCGCCGCAAATGGCTGCGCAATTTTTTGGTTTATATGGTCTGAGTGGCTCGGTGACGGCGTTTCTTGCGCCACTATTGGTCGCTACCACAACGACTTACTTTCAGTCACAGCGGGCTGGTTTTGCGTCGCTGATCATACTTATGATCATTGGCGGGGTTATGTTGCTCTGGGTTAAAGAAACTCAATCAACGGTAGCACCGGGCCGGCAGAGTAGTTAGCCAACGCTACTTGTAAGGCGCATTATTCACTGGGCCTTTGGCTTGTGACCACTTCGCTGGCTTGCCACCCATAGCGCACTGATTTTGCTTCTATTTTAGTAAAGGAGGCGGTAAAGGAGGCGGTAAAGGAGGCGGTAAAGGAATCGGCGGAAGCGGTAGTTGAAGAAACACTTGCCGCAATCGGGCCGGTATAAAGTTGCCAAGTACTTTCGCCATCTAGACGATAGCCAATACTTGCGCCGATGGGGCTGGTGATAACTGCCTGCTGTCCTTGCCAAGTTATTTCTACTGCGGGTGTCTGGGGGATTTGTCCGGCATTAAGAAACCTTTCGCGCATGACACTTTCTGGTTCAACGCTGGTATCGCCAACTCGAAGGATGAATTTATCCAGCGCATTGCTCAGGGTGTTGCGCACCTTAGACAGTTCGGATGCCCGGGCAAGGTTGTTCAGTTCATGTGGATCACTGTTTAAATCGTATAGTTGCTCACGAGAAGCGGGGAGAAACCGGGCGTTTTGCTCGGGCGGCAAGAGCCCTGCCAGGTGCGCTGTTCGCCAAGCGCGAGTTATATCTAAATTATCTCTATAGGCTAAAGGATGACCACCTGGTACTTGTGGAAAGTCGCTGCGAATATATTTATAGCGATGGCTGCGTATCGCCCGCTGCTTGTCGACAACCTCATCCATTCGGTCACGTGATGCGTAAATATATTCTCTTTGCGGTTTGCTGCCCTTTACTGCGGTGTTGTTAGCCGTTTGCAGAAAGTCTCTGCCGTGTAAGTAACCAGGTGGGTTAACGCCTGCTAACTGCAAAATTGTCGGTGCTAAATCAACAAAGCTGATCAGTTGATTGGTTAGAGAATTGCTGGCCTTAGCTTCTTGTGCTTGCCGCGGTGGGCGCAGCGCGGCCAGTGAGCCTTTAGCTAATTGTTTGGGTACATAAATAATCATGGGCACATGAATGCCAGTGTCTAATAACTCTCGCTTGGCTCGGGGTAAACCGTCGCCGTGATCTGTGGTCCAAATAATAATTGTCGATTCCGCTAGACCATCTTTTTCCAACGCCGCCAAAATCGCCCCTACCTTTGCATCCATTGCGCGAATGTTGTCGTAGTGTCTAGCGATGTCCTGCCTAACCTCGGGCAGGTCCGGGTAGTAAGGGGGAAGTTTAATCTGGCTCGGATCAGTACTACTTGGCGCCACCAAGCCTAAAGCGAGACGAAATTTTTGTGTGTTAGCGTGGACTGGGCTGTGTGGTTTGCCGCGTGCGCGCATAACGCCGCTTTCGTGAGTTTCGAGAAAATTGATGAAACCGAAAAAGGGCTGTCCTTTTGCTCTAAAATGCCAGGGCGCAGTTGCCGTGGATTGTGGGAATTTGCCGAGATCACCTTCGCTATCCCACAGCGTAAACGGGCCGCTATTGGCATAAACGCCACTGAACTGGTAGTCCAGCTTGCGATCAGTAAATGTGAAGTAGCCTTTGCTGCGCAGAATTTCTGGAAATGCTCGGAGCGATTCCGGGGGTTGGGCCAAGTAAGGTCCAAGAGGGCCGGTGGAGGTGCGCATATTTTGCGCGCCAAAGCTGATTTGGTGTTGACCTGTAATGAGCGCCGCGCGACTGGGCGCGCAAACGCCAGCGGTGGTAAAAACTTGGGTGAATCGAGCGCCGTTACTGGCCAGTTCATCAAAGTTTGGCGTATGGGCAACGGTGTCACCATAGCTGCCAATTCTTGGTCCCAAATCTTCGGCGACCAATAATAGGATGTTGGGTTGTGTCGGCTGCGCTTGTGCCACATTTGTTGCGGCCGAATGAGTTGGAGATATCAGCGTAAATGCTGCTAAAGCCATTGTCGCCAGTTTCCTGTGCTGCAATGTTTTTGAGTACATTTTTTGTCTCCCGCTTGTTCTTCGTTGGCTACAGATAGAGGACTGACAGTAGATAGCTTAGAGTAACCCACATAATCAGTGTTAACGGCAGTCCGACTTTGACAAAGTCACCGAAGGTATAGTTGCCAGCACTCATCACCAATAAGTTCGTTTTATAGGCCATAGGTGTGGCGTAGCTCATGTTTGCACCGAATAAGACAGCCAAGACAAATGCCTCGGGCGGTAGCTGTAGGTGATTGGCGATACCAATGGCGATGGGTGTGCCGATCACGGCAGCGGCGTTGTTTGAAACCACATTGGTCAGAATGGCTAATAACAACATTAACGCAGACAAAATAATTGATGGGCTTGCGCCCTGAGTGACAAATAGAAAAACCTCTGTGAGGTAAATGGTCGCTCCGGTTTTTTGCAGCGCCATACCTAGCGCCAGGCTGGCGGCTACTACGAAGTAGACGGAAGGACTGACCGCCCGGATTGCAGCGCCAGTGCTCAGGCAGCGAGTCAGCAGCATTGCCGCTGTGCCGGTCAACGCAGCTACTGCTATAGGTAACAAGCCGCTGCCTGCTAAAACCACAACGCTGATAATAATAGTTAGCGCAATGGGTGCTTTGTCAGTTTTTGGCAGCGTAATGCTGCCATCCAAGACCAAAAATTCTGTAGAGCTTTTGAGCTGGCTGACTTGGTTCTTTGCGCCCTGAAGTAGCAGTACATCGCCAGGCCTGAGAATGACTTGTTGTATCTCTTGGCTTGCCTGCCAAATGTCTTTGCCTGCCCTGTGCAGGGCTAAAACCACCAATTGATGTTGTTGAATAAAGTGAGTTTCACTTAGGTTGGTTTGATCTAGGTTAGAGCCCTGCACCACAGCTACTTCTACCAGCGTTTGGTCGGCGGCTGTGAGGGGGTGTTCATCTGAAACAGGTGTTTCCGCAGCTTGAGGCGCTTCGTTAAAAGCATCGCTTTGTTTTTTTTCAGTTTCGGCAAAGAGCACGCCTTCTAAAGCTTCCTCATATTGTTTGAGATTTTGCGGCGTGTCGCGTATCCGCAGGCGGTCCCCTTGGGCAAGTATCAAGTCTGGCAGAGGCATAACTACTGTTTCGTCCCGAAGAATTCGCTGCACTTGCATAGTCGGGCCTGCGGCAGTTCTTGCTTCGGCAAAGGTTTTGCCAATCATGTGACTGTCAGCGCTGATTTGTAGGCGCGCTTCAAACAATCTTGGCGAGTGGTCGCTGAGTTGTGAGCTACGATCAGGTAGTAATTTGGGTGCTATGAGCCACAGGTATAGGATAGCGACGCCACTGGACAACAGGGCCGGCAGTGCGAAATCGAACATGCCAAATGCTTTTAGACCTTGATCTTGGGCCAGACTGACCACCAGCAGGTTGGTGGAAGTGCCAATGGTGGTGGCCATGCCGCCAACTAAGGTGGCAAAGCCCATTGGCATAAGGACTTTCGATGGCGACTTGTTAGTGCGCAAGCAAACGGAAATGAGTATGGGCAAGAGCAATACGACTATAGGTGTATTGTTGACAAAAGCAGACAGTATGCCGCCCACGATGAGGGTCAGCAGAAGGGAAAAAACGGGTGCTTTGCCCCATAAGCCAGAGAGCAAACGGCCAACTGGTTCCAATGCGCCGGTGCGTACCAAGCCTTGGCCTAAGACCATAAGGGCGCACACGCTGATAAGTGCTTCATGGGCTAAGCCGGCAAAAAACTCGGTGGCTTTTACGTCTTCGAAGGGTGCAATGGCAAAGCCTAAAACAATAATGCCAAGTAAACACAGAGCGGTGATTTCAAGTTTTAGCTCTTCTCGGCTAAACAGCACTAAGGCGACCACGGTCAATGCCATCATGGCCACAGCATGGGCGTTGGGTAACTCTGGCATATCAATCATCTGGCATCCTATTTGCTTAAACCTGCATAGTTAACTTATAGCTGAAAACAGCGCTTAACTTGCCTTAGCCTACTGCTGTTATTAATTTAGATCCATGCCAGTGCATTTGGTCACTATGCAGTACACTGCGTCAGTCTTATTATGGGCACCTTAACCGGTGGTCTCGAATTTCGCCTGAAAGGCGGATATTTGGGTTATCAATCTCTGTGGGTGATAAAGTGCGCAAAGCATTGATTACATCGATTTGTTGCGGTTGGTTGGTCGCCCTGCAGTGCAAAATTTAGTAAAAGATACGTCCAAGTAGCGGAAGGAAAGGGAAAGTAGGTTCATGTCAGAAGCTCATGTTGAAGAAATTGAAAAAGACGATCTTTATAAAGTCCGTCATAGTTTAGCTCACGTCTTGGCACAGGCTGTTTTAGAAATTCGCCCAGGTAGTACGCTGGGATTTGGTCCGCCTATTAGCGATGGATTTTATTACGACTTCATTTTGTCTGAGCCGCTTACTGAGGAAGACTTTCCCTCGCTGATGCAAAAGATGAAGAAGATCATCAAGAAGGGTCAGCGTTTTGATCGCGAAGATCTCTCCGCAGAAGATGCGCTTGCTCGCATTAAAGAGATGGGTGAACCCTACAAAATGGAATACGGCGCTGAACTGGTTGAGAAGAATAACCTTGAAGGTCTGTCTTTTTATCGCAATGGGCCTTTCTTGGATATGTGTGAAGGGCCTCACGTGCACACCACCAAAGACATTCCAAGGGATGCCTTTAAGTTGCGAAGTGTGGCCGGCGCTTATTGGCGTGGTAATTCTGACAATGTCATGATGACGCGGATCTACGCTTGGGCATTTCTTGACAAAGAAACGTTAGACACCCATGTCACTGCTTATGAAGAGGCCCAGGCTAGAGACCACAAGAAGTTGGGTCGAGAGTTGGGGATTTATACAATTGATAATGATATTGGTAAAGGCCTGCCTTTATGGCTGCCCAATGGCACTATCATTCGTGACGAGCTAGAAAACCTTGCTAAAGAGCTGGAGTTCAAAGCCGGCTATTCTAGAGTCGTAACTCCGCATCTAGCCAAAGAATCTTTGTACCACACTACGGGCCATTTGCCTTATTACGCGGAAGACATGTATCCGCCTATGGAGTTGTTGGAGTCCGCCGCAACCGGTGACGAAGGCGAAGAGGGTGAAGGTGGCGAGCGCATGGTTAAAGAGTCTTACCGACTGCGCCCAATGAATTGCCCGCATCACCACAAAGTATTTTCGGCGGAGCCCCGTAGCTATAGGGATCTGCCACTGCGTTTGGCCGAATATGGCCAGGTGTACCGCTTTGAGGATTCTGGCGCTGTCAGTGGTTTGGTCCGGGTTCGTGGTATGTGTATGAATGATGCGCATATTTACTGCACCAAAGAACAGATTAAAGACGAGTTCAAATCTGTCATGGCCATGTACCAAGACGCCTACAGTATTCTTGGTTTGGATAATTTTCATATTCGCCTGTCGAAGTGGGACCCTGAAGATCCCAAAGGCAAAGAAAAGTATGTTGATGATCCACAAGCATGGCGTGACTCGGAGCAGGTGCTTGAGGAAGTGCTAAATGAAATGGGTATTGATTACAAAATTGGTCTTGGCGAGGGTGCCTTCTATGGTCCAAAAATAGACATTCAATTCACTACTGTGACGGGCCGTGAAGAATCTGTTTCTACGGTGCAGTTAGATTTTGCCGTACCTGGCCGCATGGGCTTGAAGTATGTGGGTTCAGATGGTGAAGAGCACACACCGTTTTGTATTCACCGAGCGCCGTTTAGTACCCATGAGCGCATGGTTGCGTTTTTGATTGAGCACTTCGCGGGGGCATTTCCAACTTGGCTTGCACCGATTCAAGTTCAGCTACTGACGGTTTCTGAGCAATATGATGATTACGCCAATGCAATAGTGGCGCGTTTGCGCAACCAAATGGTGCGCGCTGAGTTGGCGCCATCTAATGACACACTGCCGAAAAAAATTCGTCAGGGCGCAATCCGTAAAATACCTAATTTGCTCATAATCGGTGAGCGTGAAGTTGCTGATGGCTCGGTAACATTGCGTAGATACGGTCACCAGCAACAGCAAACCTTTGCAGCGGCTGATTTTGAAAATCTATTGATTGACGCCATTAAGCAGCGCTTGCCTGAAGTCGATACATCAAGTGCAGATAGTGCCGAGTAACGGTTGATGCAAGCTGTGTAGCTTTCGACGCCAAGCGCACCCTTGCGCAACGAGGGTGCGGTTGAGGAGAGAGAGGATTTAACCTTCGTCTAAATTGACAAAAGGTCGTTGAACGCCTTGGCTAGAGCCAGCTGCAACGGTGGGTGCCGTGGAGTTGGGTACCTGCTCATCAACTAAATCAGCCAACACTCGCCCGGCTTCTCGCAGCAATGGATCCTCGCTGACCTCTTCAATAATGTCTTTTGCATCTGGCGCTTTAGTCGCAGTATCGGTTGCCCCCTGCAGTTGTTCGTTGTCACCTGCTTCATCACCTTCAGTTAAGGCACTAGCCGCTTCTTCCTTGGCTTTATTTTCCGCCTTTTGTAATTCTTCCAACGCGTCTAATGTTTCTGCTGTCGCCTTACCTGTGGCCATGCGCAGTGTGTTCTCGAGGTCTAGACGCCAAAGGTCATCTTGAGCTCTTTCCTCGCGTCGCACTGTTTCATGCAAAGACAAGACCTCTATGGATGATTTTTCTTGGCTGCGCTGACTTAGAGCACGGTAGTAGATAAAGTGCGGGTCACTGGCGGCGCGGTTGTTGTGCCGCTCTTGCAGTTTCGGGACTATGCTTTCTAGGCTACCAATAGGTTGATATGTGGCGGGTCTTATTTTGTCCCAAGGCATCGCATCTTCTAGTGTGCTTTCGCCAATGACGTCGTTATCCACCAAAGCTGGAAATTGAATATCAGGTATTACGCCTTGATGCTGAGTACTGTCGCCTGAAATTCTGTAAAATTTTGCCGCTGTGAGCTTCAGTTGGCCCCTGTTAAGTGGAATGAGTGTTTGCACGGTGCCTTTACCGAATGTTTGGTTGCCAACTACAAGGGCTCGGCCATAGTCTTGCAACGCACCTGCAAAAATTTCTGAAGCAGATGCTGATAAGCGGTTGACCATAACAGCCATTGGGCCATCCCAGGCTAACTCTAAGTTGTTGTCGCTGAGTACGCTCGCCCTACGTCTAGCGGATTTCACCTGAACGGTTGGGCCAGAGCGGATGAATAGTCCGGTCATGGTGTCTGCCTCTTGCAGTGAGCCACCACCGTTGCTGCGTAAGTCTATGATTAAGCCCTCTATACCCTCTTCTTTCAGCGCCGCGACCAAACGACGTACGTCTCTGGTGGTGCTGCGGTAGTTCGGGTCACCCTTTTGCTGCGCAGCAAAATCTGCGTAAAAAGTGGGTATTTCAATAACTCCAATCAGCCGTGGGTTATCTTTACCCAGCGTGATCGTCTTTGCCTTAGCCGCTTGCTCTTCGAGTTTTATCTTGTTGCGTACAATAGTGATGTTTTTGCTTTCTGCTTCTTTGCTATCGGCGGGCAAAATACTTAAGCGCACGGTTGAATCTTTTGGTCCTCTGATGAGTTCAACAACGTCATCTAGACGCCAGCCAACAACGTCGATTAGAGGGCCATTAGTACCCTGTCCCACGGCTGTGATTTTGTCCGCAGGTTTGAGTTCTCCGCCTTTGTCGGCAGGTCCAGCTGGCACTAAACGCACCACTTCAACCTTATCATCCTCGGTTTTCAGTACTGCGCCGATGCCTTCTAGTGAGAGAGACATATTTATGTTGAAGTTCTCCGAGGTGCGCGGAGAAAAATACTCTGTATGTGGGTCGTAGGTATGTGCGAAGGCATTGATATACGCCTGAAAGGCATCTTCGCTTTTGTTACGCACGACAATTTTCAGCTGATTTCTATAGCGCTTGCGCAGTTGTTCGGCGATTTCATCCATGGATTTATCACTGAGTTTCATGGCAAGCACTTGAGCTTTGAGACGTCTGCGCCAAAGGTCATCGTGAGCAAGTTCATCTACTGACCATTCGGCTTCTTCACGATTAACTAAAATGAATTCTTCTTTGCTGAAGTCCAAATTTTCCAAACCGTTGTCTATGAGGCCTACAAGATAATTTAACCTCTCCACTATGCGCTGTTGGTAGCGATTAAAGATAATAAAGGCAGGGTCCAAGTTGCCTTTCTTTAGCGCGTCATCTATACCAAAGCGGTATTTTTCAAATTCTGCTAGGTCGCTAGCGATAAAGTAATAATGGCCAGGGTCTAATACCGTCAGGTACTTGTCGAAAATATGCCCTGATAACTCATCGTTAACAGTTTTATTGAGGTAGTGGTTACGCCGTAGTTGCTCCACAACGATCAGGCTAGTTCTAGGGTGTATGTCCAGCGGCGACAGAAGCGGTGCGGTGAGTATTATTTCTTCTGCTTCTTCGGTTCCAATTTCGTTGCTTTCTGCGCTTGATGAGCTAGATAAAACTATAGAGGAGGCTTTGGGTGATTGGGCTGGCGCAGTGGTGAGGGCGTCAGTGGCGTAAATTTGTGCCGGTGCAATTAGGCCGAAAATACTAACTAACACGAGTTTTTGCCAACTGCCAACTGCGCGTGAGCGTTGCAGCCGGTTATGGGGGGTAAAAAATTTGCTCATAAGGTTGCAGTATCCTAGTGCTTTAAAAAGTGCTTTAAAAAGTGCTTTAACCGTCATATTCATTTGCTAGAGTGTTACCAATGTGAATTTTGCTTCGATATAGCCAATGTTGTACCTCTAGTGACCCATAAGTAGTGTGAAATTTCCGACCTGAAGTGCACATTGAGGGGTCAAAGGCGGTATCATTCTACCGAATGTAACCCGCTGCTAACGTGCGGAGCAACCCATCGTTTAATTGAGATGAATTTGATGAATACAAGACTAGTTTTCATGTTGGGGACTGCCTCAACACTATTATTTGCCGGCTGTCAGCCTGCCGCGCAATCTGAACAAGAAGAAAAGTTCACCCCAACGTCTGACCTAGCCAGTGCCAGCTATATCATTGGCTACACTCAGGCGAAAAATATTATTGACCAAAGCAATAATTTGGTGGAAATGGGTGCTTTTATGCAGGGTGCAGCTGACGCAGTTGCAGGGGCTGATTCTCAAGTGCCTATGGAGCAACAAGAACAATATATGGCGGCGCTTTCTGAGGCCCTGTTGGTGGAAAAAAATGCCTCAGGTGACAGTTTCCGCGCGGAAAACTCAGCCAGACCTGAAGTGACTACTTTAGCATCTGGTCTTCAGTATGAAGTGTTAGTGAAAGGCGACGGCCCTAAGCCCAGCGCAGAAGATACAGTAGTGACTCACTATCATGGCACTCTTACCGACGGCACGGTTTTCGACAGTTCTGTAGAGCGCGGCTCACCTGCCAGTTTTCCAGTCAATCGAGTAATTCCAGGCTGGACTGAAGCACTTCAGCTAATGGGTGTGGGTTCTAAGTGGCGTTTGGTGATTCCACCAGAGTTAGCTTATGGCGAACGTGGCGCTGGTGGCGCAATTCCGCCAAATTCTACATTGGTATTTGAAGTTGAGTTATTGGAAATTGCCGCTCAGTAAGCCGCATTGTAGTTAATTCCTTACCCCCGACTTACCAGAGGCTTTTGTTAGGTCAGGGGTGAAGCGAATGCGTTCTGCGCACTGGATTTTTTGTCTTATTTGACCCACTACTCCTCTTCCAAATTAAGTCGCAGCGAATCTACCAATGCTGGCAATTGGTTGTAGTAGAGTTTCACACCCTCTAGATCTAAGCTCTTTAAGTCTAAGTTGTTGAAACTTGCACCGCGCAAGTCAGCGCCGCGTAATTTGCAATTCCTTGCAGAAACATTAAACAATTCACTGTCGCTTAAATCAGCATCGCTAAGGTCAGCAAAATCTAATAGACATTCAGTCAGCCGATTGTTGGCCAACTTGCAGCCAACCAAAAAAGTATTGGATAAGTTGCCATACGAAAAATTGCAGTCGCTCATTGTCAGCGCAGCTAAATCCAGGTTGCCTACTGGCATTTTGAAATAACCCAGTGATAAATCTGCCCCCTGCATCTGACAGTCTTTAAAGCTCAGGTCGTAACCTTGGCAATGATTGAACGGCACCATATTTAGATCGCACTGACTAAATACCGCTTCACGTAAGTTTGCCCAAGCGAAGCTCGCGGGGTCGTCAGGGTCGCTGTTGTTAAATTGGCAACGATCAAACTGGCAGTTAGTCAGATTAGCGCCACGAAATATGCTTCCAGAGAATTGGCACTGACTAAAAGTGCAGTCGGTTAAATCCTGTCCGCTGAAGTCTTTGTTGCGCAGATCTAAGTTGGTATAGCCTTCGCCTATTTGTATATCCATTTCTTGTTCCATCTCGTGGCCCATATTTCGTTGTTGTTGGCGGTGTACGTATCGATTGATATTAGGTCTATCTATCTACTGTATTCCTATTCACACGATAATTGGCTTTATCTTGCGCCCAGCGGTATTAGAGGCGATGCTGTTCATGAGGTAAGGGGGCAGTTTTGGCGCAATCACAATCAATTTGGCAAAATTCTGGGTTTAGAGCCTATTTGGGTTCCACGGGTTTTTCCGGCATGGCTCTTGCCATGCAACAACTGCTTTTGAGTTGGATGCTCATTGGTATTTTGCAGCTGCCCGCAGATCAAGTAGGACTGATACAGGCCATTATTGGCATTCCCGGCGTAGTGCTGATGTTAATGGGCGGTGCCAGCGCCGACCGCAGCGACCCTCGCTCGATGCTGATAAAAGTCTATTTTGTCGCGCCAATTTTGCCCATATTCCTCATCTTTATGGAGCTGTACCAGTGGCTGGGTGTGGCTACGGTAACGCTGTGGGGTTTAGGGATGAGCGTGGTTCAGTCTTATTCCATGCCCGGCCAGCAAGCAATTTTAAATCGCCTCACAAGCTCTTCTGTGCAGCAGGGCGTCACTGCTGCCACGGCGATAGGGTTTGTGGTCCAAGTAGTGGGCCTAATTCTTGCCGGCCAGATTGACACTTTAGGTATTTCGCCTGTGCTCAGCCTTCAGGCGGTTGGACTAGTTTTGGCGGGTCTTATGATGATGCGTATTGTGCCGGTGCAACCCACAGTTGTGCCTGCTAGCAGCGCTTCTTCGATGCAGGTGATACGCGATGGTTTGGTGGCTACCTACCGCAGTCCGATTATTTTTCACACGCTACTGATTACTTTTAGTTCTAGTATTTTTAATGCAGGTTCTTTTATTACCGTTTTTCCCTTTATCGTAAAACGTATTTACGACGGCGATGCTTGGTTGTTGGCGGTACTTATGGCGGTATTTTTTGCCGGTGCAACGCTGTCGAATCTTATTTTACTGCGTTATATGCCCCTTAAAGCCCCCGGCAGGCTGTTTTTGATTATGCAGTTGTCGCGGATTTTGGTTATTTACCTGATGTGGATAGAGCCAGCGTTTTGGGTCATGGTGGTGGCCACCATAGGCTGGGGTTTGAATATGGGCGTGACTACTAATTTGGCGCGGGCTATCGTTCAGGAATCTGCACCCAATGAATATTTGGGGCGGATAATGTCGGTGTTCAGTATTGGCATGGTGGGTAGTGCGCCGATAGGCGCCATTGTGTTGGGCTGGATGATCGAACGGTTTGGTACGCTCAATGCGCTAATCCCGGCCATGGCACTGTCGCTGATACTTTTTCTTTATGGTGCATTTATGTCGCCGGTATGGGGCTACCGCAGTGTGCAGCCAGAAGCAGGTGGCTCTGGTAATCAAGCATTAAGCGACGCGCCAGATAAAGAGTCAGACAAATAGCTACATAACCGTGGTCGCAGTGCGTAGCGAATTTGCCCAAGTTGAAACAGAACGAAGCGCTAGCGAAGATCTTGCCGATATTTGGGCGGCTTAAACACTGGCGCAACGCGCCTATCCCTACTAGGCTAGCGGCTAATCCTATGTCACTAGAACGCCAAAAATGACCGATCCAATTCGTGATGTTCGTCGAGAATATAAATATGCCACGCTGAGTCGAACCGACGTTGCCAAAGATCCTTTGGATCAATTTCGGCGCTGGATTGGCGAAGCTGAAACGGCTGAGATTCAAGATGTAACGGCAATGGCTTTAGCTACATCGGACGCGCAAGGTCAGCCTACTGTGCGCATTGTTCTGCTTAAAGGCTTTGATGAAACGGGCTTCAGCTGGTTTTCTGACGGGGGTAGCGAAAAGGGTTTAGCTTTGGCTGCTAACCCTAGGGCTGAATTGCTGTTTCATTGGCGTGAGCTAGATCGGCAAATTCGTATTCGCGGTAGCGTTGTGAGCTTGAGTGCAGTTGAGGCAGATACCTACTTCTATTCCCGTCCGCTGGCCAGTCAGTTGGCAGCAGCCACTTCTCAGCAGAGCCGCCCTGTGGCTAGTCGTGATGCGTTAGAGCAACGCTACAAAGAGTTAGCTACTGAGCATACAGATAGTGCGCCAAGACCTCCGGCATGGGGTGGGTTTAAGTTGCAGCCGCAAGCCTATGAGTTTTGGCAAGGACGCGAAGGCCGGCTGCACGACAGGTTGCAGTTTAAGCGTGATGCTGGCCAACAATGGCAGGTACAAAGGTTGCAGCCCTGAGGCTGCATGGGCTGCATTGCTCGGTTGTTTGCGTAAGCAGGGTGGTTAGTCCGGCAAACCCAACACGCGCTTGGCGATTATATTAAGTTGTACCTCTTTAGTGCCGCCTGCAATGGTTAACGACTTCTGTTTCAGCCAATCTCGGGTGGCGTCTATCTCATGTACCTGAAAGCCCGTTGCTCCCCAGCCAATGCCTTGTGTGCCCATAGCTGCCACCAATATTTCATCGCCTTCCTGAGTAATCAGGGCGTTGGATAGTTTTATCGCGGAAGACGCGAATCCCGGCGCGCTGGCCGCAGTCTCTTCAATGACACGTTTCTGAGTGAGGCGCTGTGCGGTAAACGCAATCTGATGGTTAAGCAGGCGTCGACGCAAACTGGCATCTGCGAGCTGGCCGTTCACCACTGGGCTGTATTGTTGTACCTGCCCAGGCAGTGGGCTGTCACTTGAGCGGCCGCCTTGTGAGCCCGAGGTATTAATGCCCGCGTGCGTGGAACGCTCGAACTGTAGTAAACGTTTGCCCACCGTCCAGCCGTTGTCCACTCCACCAATTACATCGTTGGCTGGCGCTATGGCATTTTCAAAGTTGGTTTCGTTAAAGGGCGATGCCCCACTAAGTAGGCGCACTGGAGTGACTTCCACTCCAGTTTGTGCCATATCCACAAGAATCAGACTAATACCCAGGTGCTGGGGTGCGGTGGGGTTGGTTCGAGCTAGGACGAAAATGTAGTCACAATCCATTGCGTCCGAGGTCCACACTTTGCGCCCATTTAGAATGTAGTGGTCGCCGTTAAGCTCCGCTTTACAGGCTAAGCTGGCAAGATCTGAACCAGCGCCTGGTTCTGAGTAGCCCATCGCCCAGCCGCCTTCGCCTCGGGCGATACCCGGCAGCCATCGCGCCTTTTGCTCATCTGTGCCCATTTCCAAAATGGTCGGTCCAATGTAGTTCACGCCACGTCCGGTCAGCGGCGTTCTAGCATTTATACGTTTCAGTTCGTCAATCAAGATTGGGTAAAGGTCTTTGTCTAACCCAGCGCCACCATATTCAACCGGCCATGTGGGAACGGTCCAACCCCGTTCCGCCATGCGCTCCAGCCAAAGTTTGCTGTCTGCATTGAGATTTATTTTGCTGCTGCCCCAAGGTATTTGACCATCGCCACGGGCGCCTAGAGGGCAATTTTCTTCCAACCATGTTCTGGTTTCGTTTCTAAATTTTTCTGTTTTATTCATGTTCTACTCAATTTTTTGGGTCAGCTTAGAATTGGGATCTGACTCTGACGAACCTAATCATTCTTTAATCACATAGAGGCGCTATGCGTTTGCCCACCAGGGCAAGGCAAAAATTCTCTGGGCATTGTTGCGCACGTGAGGCCATATCTGTGGCGCTAATATTCTGCGGGTTGACGGGTTTGCCCACCAATTTGCTGCTAGAAACTGATGCATCTGTGCACATAACAAATTGATACAGTGCCGGTTGCTGCTGCACAATTTTTGCGTATACCGCCTCTAACTCAGCTTGTTTGTTTTCTAACGCTCGCTCGTTGTTATCATCGTTAACGCTTTCTGCACGCTTTGCAAGCGTTGTGAATAACGCGTCCGAGCGGTACCAGTACAGTCTAAAAACACCGTCGTCGCGCTTTAATACCGCGCCTTCTTGGATAGCGTTGCCTCTGGTATCCATAGCGTTTAGCCATATTTCGACAAACTCTCCGCATAGCTCCTGAGCACCTTGACCAAAACATTTAAGCAGCCGACTGCTGGTTATTGTGCGGCTTTCGGGTTCTATTTTTGCGGCGTGCTGATACATATCTGCGCAGCTTGCATCATAAAATTTAACTAAGCCAAACCCGTGACAGCTGGGCGGGTTGTCTGAGGCGCTGGCCAAAAACCAGTCATTTAGGGCCTTAATGCCTTGGGTTTTGATGGCTTCATTGTCTTCGCCGCAGCCGCCCAGTATTTGGGTTAGGCATAGGGCTAAGAAAATTCTGCGAAGGGCACGTCGAACTTTTTGCGCAGTAAAGCAGGGGCTGTTGCATAGCTTAATGCTGGTTGCTAAACGGCTCAGAATCAGGCCTAAACCCTGATTTAACAGCAAACCCCGATGTTTAAGTCGGGGCGCCGCAGGTTGCGGCCAATACCTAAATTTAATTAGACGCGCTCGATGATAATGGCTGGTGCCATGCCGCCGCCAGTACACATGGTGATTAGGCCAGTGCTTAGGTCTCGGCGCTCCAACTCATCTAGCATGGTCGCAATGAGGATTGAGCCAGTAGCAGCGATTGGATGTCCCAGCGCCATGGCTCCGCCATTGACGTTTACTTTGGCTGGATCTAGCCCTAAGTCGCGGATGAACTTTGCTGCAACTACAGAAAAGGCTTCGTTGATTTCAAACAAGTCGATATCGTCTACGGTCATGCCTACGCGAGCTAGGGCTTTTCTTGCTGCAGGAACTGGCTCATTCAGCATGAGTGTTGGATCGCCGCCCACTGTTGCCATGGAAATAATCCGCGCACGTGGCTTCCAGCCAACTTTATCTGCATAGGCTTTGTTACTTAAAATCAATGCCGCAGCGCCGTCTACAACACCAGAGCTATTGCCTGCGTGGTGTACGTGATTAATATTCAAATCTGGGTACTTGCGCGCGACTAGCTGGCGGAAGGTTTCGCCGCCGTTATCTACTGGCGCATCCATGAACTGAGAGAAAACTGTAGGTAGTGCGGCCAAGGTTTCCATCGTAGTGCCAGGACGAGGGAACTCTTCACGATCAAGAGCGAGGGTGCCGTCGTCGTTGAATATAGGAATAATGCTCTTGTCAAAGTAGCCATTGGCAACTGCATGCTGTGCTCGAATTTGACTTTCAACTGCAAGGGCATCGAGTTCTTCGCGGCTGAAGTTGTCTAGCGTGGCGATCATATCTGCGCACACACCTTGGTGTGGCTGCGGGTGTAGGTCGCGCAAATGTAAGTTGCCGCCGTCTACTGTTCTGTTGCCGTACTCTGGAGCCAGGGTAGCGGTATAAGACATCATCTCAACGCCACCGGCGACACATAGGTCATCCATGCCGCTCATGATATTGGCTGCTGCCAAGTTCACAGAGGTAATGCCTGAACCGCAGAAGCGATCTAAGGTGACCGCAGATGCGCTGGTGTCCCAGCCTGCGTCTAATGCAGCCATACGGCCAACGCATGAGCCTTGCTTGCCCACTTGCGAGCTACAACCTACAACCACATCGTCGATGTCTGCGGTGTTTAGATCGTTTCGGCTCTGGATGCCCTCAAACACTTTAGCCAGTAAGCGGCTTGGGTGGAATTCCGATAGTGAGCCCTTACCTGCTTTGCCGATGCCTCGAGGTGTTCTGGCGGCGTCGATAATGTATGCGTCTGTCATTTTATTTCCCCTAACAAAAAATTGAATAAGTATTGGTGATTGTTAATGTCTGTTTGGCGCGCCGTAAATAGGCATCTATTGGCCTTTAAAATCCGCGTCCCGTTTTTCCATAAACGAAGCCATGCCTTCCTTGAAGTCGTCAGATTGGAACAGTGGCAATAACTGTAAAAATACATGGTGAACGTGGTCGTTAAAGGTTTCGTTCATGCTCATACGCATCATGCGTTTTGACGACTGTACTGCCAGTGGCGCCATAGCTGCGATTTGCTTAGCCATTTCTAACGCGCGAGCGCCCACCTCGTTGTTGTTCACCACATGGGATACAAGCCCCATTTCCTTGCACTCTGCTGAGACCAAGGTTTTGCCAGTAAAGATAATTTCGCTGGCTTTTGACCAGCCGATTAGCCTTGGCAAAATCCAAGTGCCACCGGACTCTGGTACCACGCCTCGAGCGGTAAATGCTGCGGCCAGTTTTGCGCTATCTGCCATTATTCTAATGTCGCAACCCAATGCCAAATCCATACCGTAACCGGCAGCGGAACCATTAAGCGCTGCTATGGTAGGGGTGTCGATATTGTGCAACACAGTGGGTGGCGTGTTGCGCAGATCCAGTGTGGTAGGACTTCTGCGCTTTTTGTTCGCTAGATTGTTGGTAATGTCGCTGCCGCGTAAATCCAACCCCGCGCAAAAGAATTTGCCCGTGCCCGTGACAATGATGGCGCGTACATCAACGTCGTGGTCAGCAGCTAACAGCAACTCGCTAAATTTATGCAGCATAGCGCCAGAAATAGTGTTCTGTTGATCTGGTCGGTTGAAGGTGATGGTGGCCACATGATCCTCTACTTTATATAGCATGGCGTCATCTTCATCGCTTATTGCAGAGTTATGGTCCGTGGATGTGCTGGTCATAGTTCGCTCCAGTTAGAATTTTTGAGTAGATTGGCAAAGAATTCATAGGCTTTGCACAAATGCCGTTGGGCTGACGCACAGCCCGCGACGTTGTTTTTACTTAGCCTTGCGTTCGGGCATTTTTTCTTCGCTAATGGCATAGCCCGCTTCAGTGGGTATGCATAGGTAATTGCCGTCTTCGCGCTTTTCTGTCCAAGGCAATACCGGTACCACTGTGCTGTTCAGTGTTTCGCTAATGGCTTCTTCAGGGCTGTGCCAAGTTGCTAGCTTTTCTAAATTACGCAGCGTTGGAAAAATAATTGTGCGCTTGCCTTGCGCTTCTTCCTGCACTGCATCGGCAGGTGAAATCCAGACGGAATCTACAGACTCGTAACCGTCATGTATGGCTAGGTGATCGGCGGGCGCTAGCGCAAGGTAAAAGTGGGTGTCAAAGCGCTTGGGCATCATTGGGGGTGTAATCCAATGGGCAAAATGGGTTAACTCGTCGCAGGCTAAAACAAGGTTTTGTTCCTGCAAAAAGCCGATAAGTGAAACATCTCCTTTGTTCATGGGTTCACGAAATTCTTGTAGCGAAGCAAGTCTTTGGCCAGTGATAATGCTGTTTGAGCCTTTTTCTCTCGCCAATAGAATGCCGCACTCTTCAAATGCTTCGCGGATGGCGCTAACTTGGGCTGCACGCGTGTCTGCGTCGGTATTTGCACCTTCTAAATAGGGGATCAAATCTTCAGCAAAATCTTGAGGATCTGCTTTACCGCCGGGAAAGACCAATGCCCCGGAGGCAAAGTCAATTTGGTGGTTGCGTACCACCATGAAAACTTCTAGGTCGCTGGTACCTTGCCTGAGTAGCAAGATGGTTGCGGCTGGTTTTGGCGCCGGTGCGGTTGCAGATACGTCGGACATTTGATTCCCCTTAAAAATAGTCGACTACGCGCTTCTGTGCGCAAATTCCTAGCCAAAATATGCCGTGCCCGGCATTTATAGTTATAGTTATAGTTATAGTTATAGTTATAGTTATAGTTATAGTTATAGTTCTGTTCTAACTTTTTTACAGTTCAATTATGGCACTTTTGCTTTGCCGACCCTTGCGCTGATCGGGCGCAATATAGCTGCTCCCAATAAATCATCGTTGATCGGTTGTTACTAAATTTGGCCAAACATCACCAAGCTGGCGTTGGTGGCCAAATATAAATGCAACGACGGATGTTCGCTTATGTTCGGGCCTATGGCAAACTTAACGTTGGTGTCGCCATCACGTCAGTGGGTCTAATTTCTAAGGGAAGGATCCAACGACTTTGTGGTTAGTTGGCATTCTGAATCTAGTCCAATATTTGAATTAATAGCCTATGCCTCTTATTCTAACGATCTTAGTTACTCTTGTTGTCATCATTTACGTGCGATCAAATAAGCGTGCCAAGCAGCAGTGGCTGACTACGCTAGATTTGCCGGGACGTTGGGTTATGCAAACTGCTGAGGGTTACTTGCAACTCCAAGGTGGTCTCAGTGAAGGTACCTTCACTATGCAGGCGGAAGAAGATCTGCAACAAGTGCGCGCCGGTAGCTGGCATTTCTCTGGCAATTTGTTGGTGTTATCCACCCAAACCGGGCAGCGCAGCTTTAAGGTCAATTTCTTTCGCGCTGGGGTTTTGAGTCTAGAAGACCCAGGTGGCACGGCAATGCTCTATCACAAGGCAGCATCCAACGTAGTACCTATTGGCACTAGCTAACCAGCCTTCTCAAATACCTAAACTAGATACCTTAACTAGATACCTACATAAGCACTTAAATTAGCTACGCAGGTGCGAAAACAAACAATGTTAGACGAACGCGTTAACACAGAAAAAGAAGGGGAAGGTTTTGAAAACCACTACTGATCCAGTTGCTGGAAAAGATCTAATGCAAGATGTCTTGAGCCGTATTTTAAAAATATTGCCGGTCATGCCTACGATTGATTGGAGCGTCAGCACAGCAGCTGTATGGCAGCGGGGGCGATGGCAATCTGATTTTGTTGGATTTCCTGAAACCCAAACCCAAGCGCTTGATGATTTGCTCCACATTGATGCCCAGAAACAATCGTTACAGCTCAATACGGCACAGTTTGTTGCCAGTCTTCCAGCTAATAATGCTTTGCTTTGGGGTGCCCGTGGTGCGGGTAAGTCTTCGCTGATACATGGTTTGTTGCAAGAATATGCCAAAGATGGGCTGCGCCTGGTGGAGTTGCGTAAAGACGAGTTACAGGAATTATCGGAGATTGTGGCGCGCCTGAGTGCCGAGCCTTATCGCTTTATTGTTTTCTGCGATGACCTGTCATTTGAAGAAGACGATGCCTCCTACAAAATTCTTAAGAGTGCGTTAGAGGGTTCGGTGTTTAAGGGTGCTGCAAACGTTATTTTTTATGCCACTTCAAATAGACGCCATTTGTTGCCCGAGCGTGGTAGCGACAATAGCAAAAGCGGTTTGGTTGACGGTGAGCTGCATCATGGAGAAGCGGTTGAAGAAAAGATCTCGCTATCCGATAGGTTTGGTCTGTGGCTGTCATTTTACCCTTTTCGCCAAGAAGCCTATTTGGACATGGCAGAAGTGTGGGTACACAGGTTGGTTGCCGACTATGACGCTAGTCAAATTGATAAGGAAGAATTTCGACGTGAAACTTTTCGCCAAGATGCGCTGCGCTGGGCTTTGGCCCGGGGCGTGCGCAGTGGCCGCACAGCTTCACACTTTGCCCGGCATTGGGTCGGACAAAAGCTGCTCGATGAAAAAACGGGGCAAGACGCCAGCGACGCTAATTAAGTCGTCGCCCTTATACCCATATTTGCGCAAAGAAAAAATTCAGCCAAAGAATCCAAAGATCGAAAAACCAAAGATCAAAAAATCAAAGATCGAAACAAACATCGGCGCCAATAGGCGACAGTAGGAATAGATAAATGAATCGCTATCTCTTGGCGCTTGTCGCCAGCATGATTTCTTATGGCTTTGCTCATGGGGACACAGTGGTTGTTGAAAACGGAGATGTCTTAACCGGTAAAGTGGATAGCATTGCGGGTGGTCGGTTGGTTTTATCAACCACCTACGCGGGCAATGTGGTCATCGATATGGCGGCAATTCGGCAATTAGAAACCGAAGGCAGCTATAACTTACGGTTGCGTGATAAACGCCTTGTCGGTCGACTATCTGTTGTGGAGGGAATGCCTGTGGTTGCAACTAAAATGGCCAATATACCCTATGAAATCATAGATTTACGTGTTGTTAGCCAGAGTAATTTAGCAGTAAGTTCTTTGGCCAGCGAATGGAACTCCCGGGTCGATCTAGCGCTGGCGCTATCGTCTGGCAACTCAACAGCTGAAAGCTTCAATACTTTGATTGAGTCAGATTTTAAACAAGATAAAACAGCCCATAAGATTACCTTGTTGGTCAATACTGAAGACAGCGAGGGGCTCAAGACCAAAGACCAACTGGATTTTGACTACGGATTTAAGCTGTTTTTGTCCGATCAATGGTTCAGTGCCGCTAACGCAGAATATTTTAGTGATCCAATAAAAGATGTAGATCAGCGCATTAGCGTAGGTATTGGCGCCGGTTATCAGTTTGTCGATAATAGTTTTGGGGCGCTGTCTACAGAACTAGGTCTTAGCGCGGTGCAAGAACAGTTAGACGGCGACGATGAGGTGAATCCGGCTATTAGGTGGGGTGTAGACTATAACCGCTATTTTCTCGCCAAGAGCATTGAGCTCTTTCACCGTCAGAGTTTGTTGATTATTCCGGATGATGACCGTGGTCAAGTGTTGTCCAGCTCTACAGGTGTGCGCTTCGCGCTAAATCATCGAATTGATACCGCGTTTCGTGTGGACCTCAATTACGAAACGGATCCCATTCCCGGAAATGAAAAAGCGGATACCACCTATACTTTGGGTTTAGGCGTCCGTTTTTAGAAAAAAAGCGCTCTAATTTCGGCTTCATGCAAATTCATGCAAAATAGATACAGCGATTACTTGACGTGCGCCGGTCTGGTTCATAGAATTCGCGCCTTCTCCAGAATGCAGAAATGCGAAGTATCTGAAGAAGACCAGTCCCCATCGTCTAGAGGCCTAGGACTCCGGGTTTTCATCCCGGCAACAGGGGTTCGACTCCCCTTGGGGACGCCATATTGAGAAGCCCTCTAAGACTTATGTCTTAGAGGGCTTTTTCATTTCTGGGTCCGCATTATTGTCTACTCGAATGAGGCGAATGCCCTCGTTTATCCTAGCGAAGTAATACCCACCGCGGTCATTCTTGGCTACCGTTGCGAATGATCTGAATATAGCCCCGTACGCCCTTGGCAAAATTCGCCACGGATATTTTTTCATTGGTGCCGTGAAAGCCGGTGAGATCTTCTGCAGCTAAAATAAACGGATTAAAACGGTAGGCGTTATCTGCCACCTGCCCATAGTGTTTACTGTCAGACCCAGCAATCATTAGCCCAGGTGCCACGGCGATATCGCCGTAAACCTCACGCATGCTCTGAGCAATATCTGCATAACCCTTGGCATTCCAATCCGATACCGCAGAGGCATTGATGCCACCTCTAGCGCGCACGCTGATGGTGTCGCTGGCTACAAGTGCCGTCACGTAGTCTTCAATACTCTGCTTATTATCTCTTGGGTGAATTCTAAAGTTGACCGTGGCAATGGCCTCTATAGGTAGGACATTCGTCTTCACGCTGCCAGACAACATGGTCGGCGCGGTAGTGGTGCGCAGCATGGCGTTGGTGGTGGCTGAGGCACTGAGTTGTTGGTCTATCACTGGGCCGAATAGCCATTGGTTGGCGAAGAGGCCGCGCATAGTGAA